>Ga0302279_10000792_pt1 | contig 46563 bp, 36 predicted proteins | sample III_Bog_N3_3_FD_194541 | JGI IMG/M metagenome (GOLD analysis project Ga0302279, IMG submission 194541) | Peat permafrost microbial communities from Stordalen Mire near Abisko, Sweden - III_Bog_N3_3 | ecosystem: Environmental > Terrestrial > Soil > Wetlands > Peat | place: Sweden: Abisko... | reverse complement strand
TGCCCGTGCTGGGCACCAGTAGCCGTAGGGTCGCAAGCGACCCAACGGCTGCTAGTGGCTGTGCCCGTGCGCTTCCTTGCTGGGCGGGGCGGGGGTGTAGTCCACCTTGCGGCCGAACACCAGCCATAGGCCGTAGACAGCCAGGACCCCGAAGCCCAGATCGCGGATGGAGACCAGGATGAGCGGCAGCCAGGGGCAGACGTGGCTGCACAGGGCGAGCACGGCCAGGAAGCTGCCGTAGGCCACCAGCAGGCGGCCCCAGCGGGCGGCAGCGGCCGGCCTGGGCCGCACTTCCGGGGGGATCACCCCGGTGGGGGTGCGCTGTTCGCCCAGGAGGTTGAGCCCCTGGAACAGCAGCACCGCGGCCAGCAGGTAGATGAACAGGTAGAGCAGCATGGCAGGCATCCTTGAAGCAACGGGGAGAACGGTAAGGCGGAACGGCGGCCGGCCTCGGCTAGCTGGCGGCGCTGAAGTTCAGGTTCCCGGAAGCGTCGACCGTGGCGGTCCAGGTGGCGGCCGCCAGGCCATTGACGGTCAGCACCACGGCGCCGGGCTGGACGTCGCGGGGCACGACCACGGTGAGGGTGTTGGGATCGAAGTAGACCGGGGTCACCGGATCGGTGATGCCCGTGAAGGTGATGCTGGAGGGGCCATTCAGCCCGTAGCCCGTGAGCGTGGCCACTCCGCCCGCACTCTGGGGGACCGAACCCAGGCCGGTGATCTGCGGCTGGATCAGCAGGGCCGAGGGCTGGGCCGAGTTCCGGCTGGAGCCGCCGGAGTTCTCCACGACGACGGCGCCCGATACGGCGTCATCGGGCACCACGGCGCTGATCTGGGTGGAACTTACCTGGAAGGAGGTGGCCTGGTGGCCGGCGAAGCTCACGGCCGCGGTGCCGTCGAAATCGACGCCCAGGATGAGCACGGTGGAGCCCACGGTGGCCACCTGGTAGGTCAGGCCGTTCTGCACCGAGGTGGCCCCGGCCTGGTAGCCGGTGATCCAGGGGGCGCTGCGCCCCACGTGGCCGCCGCAGCCCAGGGCAGTCGCCAGGAACAGGCCACCCAGGCCGATCGACACCATGATCGCCGCTTTTCGCATTTCCATCAGCCGTCTCCATCCAGACCTGAACGCGGGGGACCGCCCGTTCGCTGCGCTCACACTGCGTCCCCCTCGTGCTCCCCATGGGATGCCCGGGCGGTGCCCGGGCATCCCATCCGATTGTATGCGAGGGAGCGCGGGATCCCGCCCGGATTTGTTCCCGGACCCGGACCGGCGGGGCCCAACCGATCACTCATCCCGGTGGCTGCGCAGCAGGTCCAGGAACTCGGCCCCGTAGGTCTCCAGCTTCTTGGGCCCCACGCCGCTGATGGCCAGCAGGTGCTCGGCGCTGGCCGGACGGAACCGGGCCATGTGCTGCAGGGTGGCGTCGCTGAACACCAGGTAGGCGGGCAGGTTTCGCTCGTCCGCCAGGCGCTTGCGCAGGGCCTTGAGCGCCAGGAACAGGGCCTCCTCGCCATCCCGGGGCATGGGGGCCGGGGCGGCGATGGCCGGGTGGCCCTTCTGCAGCCGGGTCCGGGCCGCCGCCCGCGGCGCCTCGGCCAGCACGTCGCGGCCGCCGCAGTGGTCGCAGGCCGAGCCGCAGGCCTCGATGCGCTCCTCGAAGTGGCCCACCAGGGCCCGGTGCCGGCAGCCCTGCACCTCGGCGAAGTCGAACATGGCCCGGATCTGCCGGCGCTGCACCAGGGCCGCCTCGGGCTCCAGCCCGTCCAGGAACCGTTCCAGGCTCATCACGTCAGCCCAGGAGTAGAACAGCACGCAGTCGGCGTCGGCGCCGTCGCGCCCGGCGCGGCCGATCTCCTGGTAGTAGCCTTCGATGCTTTTGGGCATGTCCCGGTGGATCACGTAGCGGATGTTGCTCTTGTCGATGCCCATGCCGAAGGCGATGGTGGCGGTGATCACCTCGGCGTCGTCCCGGCGGAAGGCCTCCTGGGCCGCCTCCCGCTCCTGGGGATCCAGTCCCGCGTGGTAGGGCCGCGCCCGGACCCCCTTGGAGACCAGGTAGTCGGCGGTGGATTCGGCGGACTTGCGGGACAGGCAGTAGATGATGCCGCTCTGCCCGGACCGGGCCTGCACCAGCCGGAGGATGGCCTCCCGCACCGCCGGGCCGTCGCCGCCCTTCTTCACCGCGTGCAGCTTGAGGTTGGGCCGGTAGAACGAGCCCAGGAACTCGAACGGCCGCTCCATGCCCAGCTGGGCCAGGATATCCCCGCGCACCTCGCGGGTGGCGGTGGCCGTGAGCGCCAGCACCGGCAGGCCGCCGAAGCGGGCCTTGAGCCCGGCCAGGTTCCGGTAGGCGGGTCGGAAGTCATGCCCCCAGTGGCTGATGCAATGGGCTTCGTCCACGGCGATCAGGCGCAGGTCCAGCCGATCCAGGAGCGGCCCGACGCTCTGCTCGATGCCTTCGGGGGCGGCGTAGACCAGCTCGAACTCGCCCCGGTTCAGCTGGCGGATCCGCTCGCTGCGTTCCCCGGGGTCCAGGGAGGAGTTGAGGTAGGTGGCCCGCAGGCCCGCCTCCTGCATGCCGTCCACCTGGTCCTTCATGAGCGCGATGAGCGGCGAGATCACCAGGGTGGTGCCCCCCAGCAGCCGGGCCGGCAGCTGGTAGGTGAGCGATTTGCCGGCGCCGGTGGGCATCACCGCCAGGCAGTCCCGGCCGCTCAGCACCGCCCGGATCACGTCCTCCTGGCCCGGACGGAAGGCGTCGAAGCCGAACACCGTCTTGAGCCGGGCCTGCAGGTCCGGCTCGGCCTTCAGGGCCAGGGCGATGTCGCGCAGGGCCTGGATGGAGGGCGGATCGAAGGCGGCGGGCCCCTGTCGGTAGCGGTCCCGGAGCCCGGCCAGGGCCCGGGCGCAGCCCTCCCGTTCTCCGGTTTCGAGCAGGGAACGGAGGGCCTGGATTTCTGTGGCAAGATGCATCGCTACCGCCTGGAACCTTCCATTGTCAGGCCAGCGCCCCCGGATACCAAGCCCGGACCGCGCGGCACCGGACGGGGGCCGCGGCGGGCGCGATAGACTGGAGCCATGAGTACCCAAGACCGCGCCTCCCTGAATGACCTGCTGCGCCTGCTGGATGCCCCGGCCGACGCGCTGGCGGTCGAAGGCGCCCGCCTCCGGTGGACCTCGCCCACCGCCCTGGCCCTGATCCTGGCCCGGTGGACCAGCCAGGGCGGGCACCAGCGCTCCCTGTGGGTGGACGCCCCCAGCGAGCCCGAGGCCCAGGCCCTGGCCCACGACCTGGCGGTGCTGCTGCCCGACGCCCGGGTCGCCCACTTCCCCGGTTTCGCCCCGTTCGCCGGGGGCGAATCCAGCCCGCCGGGCATGGTGCTCAAGGACCGCCTGGCCACCCTGGTCGGCCTGCTGGAGCACCGGGTGCAGGTGCTGGTGACCGGCCCCCTGGCGGCCCAGGAGCGCCTGCCCCACCCCACCTGGTTCGAGAAGCAGAAGCTGGAGCTGCGCCAGGGCGAGGAGGTGCCCCGGGAGCTCCTGCTGGAGACCCTGGTCGCCCTGGGCTACCGGCGCACCGAACTGGCCAGCACCCAGGGCGAGTTCAGCGCCCGCGGCCTGGTGGTGGACCTGTGGCCGGACCATCTGGAGGCCCCCCTGCGCCTGGAGTTCTTCGGCGACGAGCTGGAGCGGCTCAGCCCCTTCGACCCGGACAGCCAGCGCCGCACCGGCGAGGCCCTGGCCGGCCTCACCCTGTATCCCCGCTTCGAAGGCGAACGCGGCGACGGCCAGCCCCTGCTCCGGGCCCTGGCCGCCCGGGCCGGGCTCACCCCCGAGGCCGAGGACGATCTGGAATTCCGCCGGGCCCGCCTGGCCACCCAGGGCCATTTCCCCGGCGAGGAGCTGTTCTATCCCCTGCTGGCCCAGCCCAGGGGCCAGCTGGCCCACTGGGTGCCGCCCTGCCTCCGGGTGCGCCTGGAACCCCAGTGGGCCGAGGCGGTCCAGGACCGGGAACGGGCCCGGATCGAGACCAACCTGGCGGTGCTGCGCCGGGGCGGCGTGGTCTGCCCCGAGTTCGCCGACCGTTTCCTGGACCAGGACCCCAGCCGCACCACCCTGCTGCTCACCGAATGGCAGGCCGAGGCCACGGTGCCGCTGCAGGCCGAGCCGGTGCGGGAGTTCCAGGGCCGGCTCGGGGAGCTGGCGGAGCACCTCCAGGGGCTGGCGCTCAGCGGCCACCGGGTGTTCCTGGCCGGCTCCACCCCGGGCATGCGCGACCGCCTGGGCGAGATCCTGCAGGAGTACGAACTGCCGGTCGCCTATGGCACACAGCCGGGCTGCCGCAGCATCCATCTGCCCCTGGCGGCCGGGTGCGCCCTGAAGGAGCCGCGGCTGCTGGTCCTCACCGAGCGCGAAGTGTTCGGCCGCAAGGCCCTGGCCGCGCCGCCCAAGCGCAGCCGCAGCGCGGCCTTCATGTCCGATCTGCGCGACCTGAAGCCCGGCGACCGGGTGGTGCACCTGGACCACGGCATCGGCGAGTTCGTGGGCTTCGCCGCCCTGACCGTGGGCGGCGAGGAGCAGGAGGTGATCCAGCTGCGCTACGCCGATGGCGGCATGCTCAACGTCAGCCTGGAGCGGGCCGATCTGATCCAGCGCTACGTCTCCCCGGACGGCAGCGTGGTGCCCCTGGACAAGCTGGGCGGCGCCTCCTGGGCCAAGGTCAAGCGCCGGGCCAAGAAGGCCATCCGCGACATGGCCGAGGAACTGCTCAAGCTGTACGCCCAGCGCAAGCTGGAGAAGGGCCACGCCTACAGCGCGGACGGCCCGGAGATGGCGGAGTTCGAGGCCACCTTCCCCTACGAGCCCACCCCCGACCAGATCGAGGCCACCGAGGCCATCAAGGCGGATCTGGAAAGCGACCGGCCCATGGACCGCCTGCTATGCGGGGACGTGGGCTTCGGCAAGACCGAGGTGGCCATGCGCGCCGCCGCCAAGGTGGCCCTGGACGGCTTCCAGGTGGCCGTGCTCTGTCCGACCACCATCCTCTGCTTCCAGCACTTCCGCTCGTTCAAGGAACGCTTCAGCGGCTTCCCCCTGCGCATCGAGATGATCAACCGGTTCGTGGACCCGCCGGCGGCCAAGGCCATCCTCCAGGACGTGGCCGACGGCAAGGTGGAGATCCTCATCGGCACCCACCAGATCCTGGGCGCCCGGGTCAAGTTCGCCGAGCTGGGCCTGGTGGTCATCGACGAGGAACAGCGGTTCGGGGTGAGCCACAAGGAGCGGCTGAAGAAGCTCAGGGCCAACGTGGACGTGCTGGCCATGAGCGCCACCCCCATCCCCCGCACCCTGCACATGAGCCTCACCGGCCTGCGCGAGATCAGCCTGATCGAGACCCCGCCCAAGAACCGGCTGGCCATCGAGACCGTGGTGGCCCCCTGGAGCGACGAGCTGATCGCCAGCGCCATCCAGTTCGAGCTGCGCCGGGGCGGCCAGGTCTACGTGGTGCACAACCGGGTGGAGTCCATCGTGTCCGTGGCCGAGCGGATCCGCGCCCTGGTGCCGGACGCCCGGGTCGGCGTGGGCCACGCCCAGCTAAGCGACGACGCCCTGGAGGCGGTGATGCTGGGCTTCATGGAAGGCCGGATCGACGTGCTGGTGGCCACCACCATCGTCGAGAACGGCCTGGACGTGCCCAACGCCAACACCCTGATCGTGCACCGGGCCGACACCTTCGGCCTGTCGCAGCTCTACCAGCTGCGCGGCCGGGTCGGCCGCAGCGATGTGCCCGCCTACGCCTACCTGCTCATCCCCGGCAAGGGCGAGATCAGCGACGACGCCCGCAAGCGGCTGCAGGCCCTGGAGGAGTTCTCCGAGCTGGGGGCCGGGTTCCGGGTGGCGGCCATGGACCTGGAGCTGCGCGGGGCCGGCAACCTGCTGGGCGGCGAGCAGTCCGGGCAGATCCACGAGATCGGCTTCGAGCTCTATATCAAGCTGCTGGAGGAGACCCTGCAGGAACTCCAGGGCCAGCCCTCGGGCACCTTCGAGGTGAAGATCGATCTGGGCCCGGCCCAGCTGTCCCGGAGCTGGATCGATCAGGCAAGCGAGCGCCTGGTGGCGTACAAGCGGGCCTCCCGGCTGCGTTCCGACCGGGACCTGGAGCTGTTCCGGCTGGAGCTGGAGGACCGCTTCGGGCAGGTGCCGGGCGAGGACGAGGAAAGCGCCCGGTTCTTCGAGCTGCTCAAGGTGCGCATCCGGGCCCAGGCCCTGGCGGTGAGCGAGGTGTCCGCCGAGAAGGGCCGGCTGAAGCTGCGGGTCAGCCCCCAGACCCCCCTGGACCCCATGAAGCTCATGGCCTGGGTGGGCGCCCAGAAAGGCGCCCAGTTCAGCCCGGACGGCACCGTCCTGGTGCCCGCCGCCCCGGTCGGCCCGGTGCGTCAGGCCCAGGAGCTGCTGCTGGCCTGGGCGGCGCTGTGATTCGGACCGGCAGGCGGGGCCCCGCTCAGTGCTCCGCGATGAAAGCCTCGATCTGCCGGTGCCACGGCTCCGGTTCGAACAGACCCGGCGCGGTGGGCTCGTCGAACAGCAGATCGACCAGGTAGCGGGGCCGCCGGCCGCCGATGTGCATGGCCTTGGCGCAGGAGACGCAGTACACCACCACGTCCTGGCACGGCATCTCGCCGGCGCGCCGGCGCATGCGCTCCTTCACCTGGTCCACCGGCAGCGTCCCGTAGCAGCTGTCCCCGCAGCAGGTGCCCCGGGTCCGGGTGGCCGCGGGCTCCACCACGGTGATGTGCATGCGGGCCAGCAGGGTCCGCACCGCCTCGTGCACCCGGGCTTCGGTGCGGGTCGGGCAGGCGTCCAGGATGGTCATGGCCGCGCCGCCGTAGTCCGGGAACGGGAAGTCGGCGCTGTCCGCCAGCGCTTCCATTGGGAATCTGGCGCTGCCTGCCAGGACCTCCCACAGGGAGACGGTGCTGATCCCCGGGTAGAGCTCCCGGTAGCGCCGGTCGCAGCCCGCGCACACATTGATGATCCGGGTCCCGGCGGGCAGGTCCGGCGCGTGCCGGCAGCAGGTGAGGTGCTCGGCCACGCGCCCCTGGCCCCGGTCCAGGAAGGCCAGCAGGCGCCCGGCCAGGGCCGGCTGATGGAGCATGAGGGCACAACCGGGGGCGAACACATCGGGCATGGGCAGGGTCCTCCTGGGGCCGGGGCAGCCCCGGGCCGGAATCCAGGATAGGGGGTTGGCCGTTCCCGGGCGACCCGGATCTTGCGCCGATCCGGCCAGGGCGTGGTCCCGGGGAAGGTGCGGGAAAGGGCCCTGGACGCCAAGGCGAGCCACCGCCCCGGGCCCCGGGTTCAACTGCGTCTCAACCGCTCTTAATATTAACGTCGCAACTTTTGCAATTAATTTTCGCGGCCCGAAAAATAATCCCACTTTGGCCCGGCCTCCCGGGCCTTTTTGTGCAATCGTCTAGTCCTGCTTATCCCGGTGCGCCCATGGCTGCCCACCCGCCAGCCCCCCCCAACGCCCACAACCCGTTCTTCCAGAAATGGGAGACCCCCTTTGCCGTGCCGCCCTTCGACCGGATCCGGCCGGAGCACTATCTGCCGGCGTTCAAGGCGGGCATCCGGCGGCACCAGGAGGAGCTCCGGGCCATCCTGCGCAACCGCGCCATCCCTTCCTTCCAGAACACGGTCGAGGCCCTGGAGGATTCCGGGGAGTTCCTGGACCGGGTGACCCGGGTGTTCACGGCCATGGTGGAGGCCGACAGCAACCGCGAGCTGCAGGCCGTGGCCCTGGCGGCGGGCCCCCTGCTGTCCGGGCACCAGGACGACATCTGCCAGAACGACGCGCTCTACGAGCGGGTGCTGATGGTGCGCGCCCGCAGCGAGCCCCTGGCACCGGAGGCGGGCACCCTCCTGGACCGGACCTGGCGCAGCTTCCGCCGGGGCGGCGCCGGCCTCGCCCCGGCCCAGCAGGCCCGCCTGCGGGCGGTGCACGCCGAGCTGGCGCTGCTCTGCCTGAAGTTCGGGCAGAACCTGGTGGACGAAACCAACGCCTTCCGGCTGGTGGTGGACCAGCCGGACCAGCTGGAGGGGCTTTCGCCCGGAGTGGTGCAGGCCGCCGCCGCGGCCGCGGCCATGTGCGACCTGGAGCACAAATGGGTGTTCGATCTGCACGCCACCAGCCTGTGGCCGTGCCTGGAGCAGGCCCGCGACCGGGAGCTGCGCCGGCAGCTGTTCACCGCCTACAGCTCCCGCTGCGACCGGGGCAACGCCCAGGACAACAACGGCGTGGCCGCCCGGATCACCGCGCTCCGGGCCGAAAAGGCCCGGCTGCTGGGTTTCAAAAGCTACGCCGAATACGCCCTGGAGGAAAGCATGGCCCGGACCCCGGCCAACGCCTACCGGCTGCTGGAGCGGGTGTGGTGGCCGGCCCTGGCCCGGGCCGCCCAGGAAAAGGCCGAACTCCAGGCCTGCCTGGAGCAGGATCTGCCCGGGGCCCGGCTGGAGCCCTGGGACTGGCGCTACTACGCCGAACAGCGGCGCAAGGCCCGGTTCCAGCTGGAAAGCCAGGCCCTGTGCCCGTACTTCCCCCTGGAGCAGGTGCGGGAAGGGGCCTTCCGCACCGCCAACCGGCTGTTCGGCATCACCTTCAACCGGCGTACCGACCTGCCCACCTACCACCCGGACGTGGCCACCTACCTGGTGCAGGACCGGGACGGCAGCTTCCTGGGCATCTACTACGTGGACGACCATCCCCGGCCGGGCAAGCGGGGCGGCGCCTGGATGGAGACCTTCCGCCGCCAGTGGCTGCGGGACGGCCGGGACATCCGGCCACTGGTCTACACCGTGGCCAACTTCCCCCGCCCCCAGGGCGGCGTCCCGGCCCTGCTGAACCTGGAGCAGGTGCGCACCCTGTTCCACGAGTTCGGCCATGCCCTGCACGGCCTGCTCAGCCGCTGCCGCTATCGGAGCCTGTCCGGCACCGCCACGGCCATGGATTTTTCGGAACTGCCCAGCCAGCTCATGGAGAACTGGGCCACCGAACCGGAGGTGCTGGCCCACTATGCCCGCCACTACCGCACCGGGGCCCCCATGCCGGCCGAACAGGTGGCCCGCATCCAGCAGGCCCGAGCCTTCGACCAGGGCTTCGGCACCACCGAATGCCTGGCCGCCGCGTTCCTGGACCTGGACTGGCACACCCGCACCAGCTCCGACCCGGTGGACGCCGCCGCGTTCGAGCAGGCCTCCATGGCCCGCATCGGCCTGCTGCCGGAGGTGCCGGTGCGGCACCGGACCCCGTTCTTCGCCCACAGCATGGGCGGCGAGTACGCGGCCAGCTACTATGGCTACCTGTGGTCCGCGGTGCTGGATTCGGACGCCTACCAGGCCTTCCTGGAGACGGGCGACCCGTTCCACCCGGGCACCGCCCGGGCCCTGCGCACCCACATCCTGGAGCGGGGCGGCAGCGAGGACCCGCTGGTCCTGTACCGCCGGTTCCGGGGCCGGGATCCCAGCGTGGGGCCGCTGCTCCGCAAGCGCGGCCTCGAATAGATCCGCTTCGGGTGATAACCTGAAGTCTTTAGCCTTGAAGGATTCCCATGCCCTCTCCCGCCGAGATCCGCGAGATCCACGATCTCCCCATTCCCGATCTGCTGTTCCGGGCCGCCCAGGTCCACCGCGCCCACTGGAACGCCCAGGAGATCCAGTTCTGCACCCTGGACAGCATCAAGACCGGCGCCTGTCCCGAGGACTGCGCCTACTGTCCCCAGGCCGCCCGCTATGACACCGGCGTGAAGGTGGAGCCGCTCAAGGAGAAGGCCCGGGTCCTGGAAGGGGCCATGGCGGCCAAGGCCGCCGGCTCCACCCGCTACTGCATGGGGGCCTCCTGGCGCGAGGTGCGCGACGGCCAGGCGTTCGAGCAGGTGCTGGAGATCGTCGCCGAGGTGGCCAAGCTGGACATGGAGGTCTGCGTCACCCTGGGCATGCTGGACGCCGCCCAGGCCCGGCGACTCAAGGCCGCGGGCGCCACCGTCTACAACCACAACATCGATTCCAGCCGGTCCTTCTACGAGACCATCATCTCCACCCGCACCTTCGATGACCGCCTGGCCACCATCCAGGCGGTGCGCGAAGCCGGCCTGGAGGTGTGCTCCGGCGGCATCGTCGGCATGGGCGAGAAGGTGGACGACCGCATCCACTTCCTGCACGAGCTGACCCTGCTGGACCCGCCCCCGGAAAGCATCCCCATCAACCAGCTGGTGCCGGTGGACGGCACCCCGCTGGCGGGGGTGGAGCCGCCGCCGCCCATGGAGTTCATCCGGATGATCGCCACGGCCCGGATCCTGTTCCCCGCCAGCCGCATCCGCCTGGCCGCCGGCCGCGTCCAGATGAGCGACGAGCTGCAGGCCCTGGCCTTCTTCGCCGGCGCCAACAGCCTGTTCGCCGGCCCCAAGCTGCTGGTCACGCCCAGCCCGGGCGCCTCCCACGATCACCATCTGCTGGCCGCCCTGGGCATGCGCGTGGAGGGCCGCGCCTCTTCCTGAGCCGCGCCCGAGCCTACGCCCGTTCGTTCCCTTTCCCAGCCGCGCCCCGCCCCGAGCGAAATCTTCCCCAGGATCCCAAGATGCATGAAATGGACAAGGCCTTCGATTTCAAGACCGCGCAGGAGCGCTGGTACGCCCAGTGGGAGGCCTCCCGGCTGTTCGAGGCCCAGCCCCAGGGCGGCAAGCGGCCCTGGTCCATCGTCATCCCGCCGCCCAACATCACCGGCAACCTGCACATGGGCCACGCGCTCGTGTTCACCCTGCACGACATCCTCACCCGCTTCAAGCGGGCCCAGGGCTTCGACGCGGTCTGGGTGCCCGGGGTGGACCATGCCGGCATCGCCACCCAGATCGTGGTGGAGCGCCAGCTGAAGGAGTCCGAGGGCAAGACCCGCCACGACATCGGCCGGGAGGCCTTCGTGCAGCGCCTGTGGGACTGGAAGGACCAGAACCAGGGCGCCATCGAGAACCAGCTCCGGCGCCTGGGGGCTTCGGTGGACTGGACCCGCAAGCGCTTCACCATGGACCCCGACCTGAACAAGGCCGTGCGCAAGGTGTTCGCCACCGCCTACAAGGAGGGCCGGATCTTCAAGGGCCCGCGCATGATCCAGTGGGACCCAGCCAGCCAGACCGCGCTGAGCGATCTGGAAGTGAAGTACGTGGAGCGCCAGGGCAAGCTCTGGTACATCCGCTACCCCCTGGCCGACGGCAGCGGCCACATGGTGGTGGCCACCACCCGGCCCGAGACCATGATGGGCGACACCGGCGTGGCAGTGCACCCGGACGACGAGCGGTTCGCCCACCTGGTGGGCAAGATGCTGCGCCTGCCGCTCACCGACCGGCTGATCCCGGTGGTGGCGGACAGCTTCGTCGACCCCAAGTTCGGCACCGGCTGCGTGAAGCTGACCCCGGCCCACGACCCCAACGATAACGCCGCGGGCAAGCGCCTGGGCCTGGATAGCATCACCGTCATCGGCTTCGACGCGAAGATGACCGCGGCGGCCGGGGCGGCCTATGCGGGCCTGGACCGTTTCGAGTGCCGCAAGCAGGTGCTGGCCGATCTGGAGGCCCAGGGCTTCATGGAAAAGATCGAACCCTACACCCACCAGGTGTCGGTGAGCGACCGCAGCGGCGCCGTGCTGGAGCCCCTGGTCTCGGAACAGTGGTTCATGAAGGTTGACGACGCCGCCCGCCAGGCCCTGGAGGCGGTGCGTTCCGGCCGCATCCACTTCACCCCCGAGCGCTGGGAAGGGGTGTGGGAGCACTGGCTCACCAACATCCAGGACTGGTGCATCTCCCGCCAGCTGTGGTGGGGCCACCGGATCCCGGCCTGGACCTGCAAGGCCTGCGGGCACATCACCGTGGCCGAGGCCACCCCCACCGTCTGCGAGCAATGCGCCAGCCCCGAGCTGGAGCAGGACCCGGACACCCTGGACACCTGGTTCTCGTCGGCCCTGTGGCCCTTCAGCGTGTTCGGCTGGCCCGACGCCACCACCGATCTGGAACGCTACTACCCCACCAGCGTGCTCATCACCGGCTACGACATCCTGTTCTTCTGGGTGGCGCGCATGGTCATGGCCGGCCTGACCTGCACCGGCCAGGTGCCGTTCCGGGACGTCTACTTCAACGCCCTGGTGCGCGACGAGCACGGCGCCAAGATGTCCAAGTCCAAGGGCAACGTCATCGATCCGCTGGAGACCATGGACGAGTTCGGCACCGACGCCCTGCGCTACTCCCTGGCCGCCATGGCCGCCCCGGGCACCGACATCTCCCTGTCCCGGTCCCGCCTGGAGGCCAGCCGCAACTTCTGCAACAAGCTGTGGAACGCCGCGCGCTTCGTGCAGCTGAGCCTCACCCCCGATGTCACCCTGGACGTCACCCCGGAACTGGGCGAGGCCGAATACTGGATGATCCGCCGACTGCGCGAACAGCTGGCCATCACCACCAAGGCCATCGAGGAGTTCCGCTTCCACGAGGCGGCCGAGACCCTGTACCACCTGGTCTGGGACGATTTCTGCGCCACCTACATCGAGCTGGCCAAGGTCACCCTCATGGCCGGCAGCCGGGAGCAGAAGGCCGCCATCCTGCACTTCCTGGACATCCTGCTGCGCGCCCTGCATCCCCTGGTGCCATTCCTTACCGAGGAGATCCACGCGGCGGTCATGGCCGGCCGGCTCCCGGCCGGGGAACCGGAACTGCTGGCCGGCCGCAGCTGGCCCCTGGACGATCCCCTGCTGCAGCGGGAGGGCGGCGACCCGGGCCTGGTGCCGCACTTCCAGGAAGTGCTCAGCGCCCTGCACCGGCTCAAGGCCGACAACGGCGTGGACCCCGGCAAGAAGGTCGCCGCGTTCTGCACCGTGCGCGCCCTGGCGCCGTTCACCGAAGGCTTCAAGGGCATCGCCCGGCTGGCGTCGGTGACCTTCCTGGACGGCGATCTGGCCACCCCCACCCGCGCCCTGGCGGTGGTGCGCGGCGGCATGGTGGCCCTGGAACTGGCCGGGCTCAAGGATCCGGCCGCCGAACGGGCGAAGCTGGAAAAGGAGCGGGACAAGCTGGTGAAGGAACTGGAATCCCTCGCCACCCGTCTGGCCGACGAATCCTTCACCACCAAGGCCCCCGAGGCCGCCGTGGCCAAGCTGCGCGCCAGCAGCACCGAGAAGCGCGCCCGGCTGGAGCAGATCAACGGGCTGCTGGCGGGGTAAACCAACGGTAGGCGTTCAGGTCCCTCCCTTTCGCCCGTGGTCGTTTCGGAGCAAAGGGCTCGCTTCGCTCGCCCTTTGTCCGAAACGCTGCGCATGGGTCACCGCGGCCGTGCCACATCCAAACAGGGATAAACGCCGATCGATGGGATAAATGGGGATCTGATCAGCCTGAAACAGCCACATTCATCAGCGCTCCAAGGCGTCGCGAGTTTGCCGACACGCCCTAGAATCGCACCCCCGCCTGCACGCTGATCTCCGTGTTGCCGGCCATGGACTTGAGCAGGCGCTCCTGGGCGCGGCATGCGCCACCCAGGAGATGTCTTATTAATTAATTTGGTTCCCGGTCGGTCACTGCACCGCCTCCACGGTGATCTCCAGTTCCTCGCCCTCGACCTTGAGCACCGCCAGATCCCCGGGCTTCAGCCGACCCTCCAGGAGCATCCGGGACAGCCGGTTGACCACGGTGTGCTGGATCAGCCGCTTGAGCGGTCGAGCCCCCAGTTGCGGATCGAAGCCTTCCTTGCCCAGCCAGGCCAGCACCTCGTCCGGCAGTTCCAATCCAATGTGTTGTTCATCGAGCATGGCCGCCACCCGCTTCATCTGGATCCGGGCCACGGCCTTCATGTCTTCCAGGCCCAGGGCGCGGAAGGTCACCACCTCGTCCAGCCGGTTGATGAACTCGGGCCGGAAGTATTGGCGGAGCGCTACCTGGATCTCAGCCTGGGCCTTGTCCACCTCGCCGCCGGCGGCGAAGATGGCCTGGCTGCCCACGTTGGTGGTCATGAGCACCACCGTGTTGCGGAAGTTCACGGTGCGCCCCTTGCCGTCGGTGAGCCGGCCGTCCTCCAGCACCTGCAGGAACAGATCGAAGATCCGCGGATGGGCCTTCTCCATCTCGTCCAGCAGGATCACCGCGTACGGCCGGCGCCGCACCGCCTCAGTGAGCGCGCCGCCCTCCTCGTAGCCGATGTAGCCTGGGGCCGCGCCGATCAGCCGGGTGGCGTCCGCCTCGTGGGTGAACTCGCTCATGTCCACCCGCACCAGGGCGTTCTCGTCGTCGAACAGGAACTCGGCCAGGGCCCGGGCCACCTCGGTCTTGCCCACGCCGGTGGGGCCCAGGAACATGAACGAGCCGATGGGCCGATTGGGATCAGCCAGCCCGGCCCGGTTGCGGCGCAGGGCATCGCTGATGGCCACCAGGGCCGGTTCCTGGCCCACCACCCGCTCGCGCAGGCGCTCCTCCATGTGCAGCAGCTTCTGCCGCTCGCCTTCCAGCAGGCGGGAGGCGGGAATGCCGGTCCACTTGCTGACCACGTTGGCCACGTCCTCCTCGGCCACCTCCAGGCGCAGCATGGCGCCCTCCACGTTGGTGGCCTGGGCGATCTGCTTCTCCAGGGAGGGCAGCTCGCCGTATTCCAGGCGGGAGGCCTTTTCGTACTCGCCGTGCGCCTTGGCCTGGTCCAGCTCGATGCGCAGATCGTCCAGGCGCTTCTGCAGGGCCCGGGTCGCCTCGATGGCCTGCTTTTCCTGTTCCCAGCGCGAGCGCAGCCGGGACAGCTCCTCGCCCAACTCCGCCAGCTCCTGGTCCAGCTCCCCCAGCCGGGACCGGCTGGCCGGGTCCTTCTCCTTGGCCAGGGCATGGCGCTCCAGCTGCAGCTGCATCTGCCGGCGCTCGCGCACATCGATCTCGATGGGGCGGGTGTCGATCTGGATCCGCACCAGCGAGGCGGCCTCGTCCATGAGGTCCACTGCCTTGTCCGGCAGGAACCGGTCGGCGATGTAGCGCTGGGAGAGCTGCACGGCCTCCACCAGGGCCGCGTCGCGGATCCGCACGCCGTGGTGCAGCTCGTAGCGGTCCTTGAGGCCGCGCAGGATGGAGATGGTGTCCTCGACGCTGGGCTCGGCCACGAACACGGTCTGGAAGCGCCGCTCCAGGGCCGCGTCCTTCTCGATGTGCTTGCGGTACTCGTCCAGGGTGGTGGCGCCGATGCAGCGCAGATCGCCCCGGGCCAGGGCCGGCTTGAGCAGGTTGGCCGCGTCCATGCTGCCGCCCGTGGCGCCGGCGCCCACCAGCAGATGCAGCTCGTCGATGAACAGGATGATCTGACCCTCGGACTGCTCGATCTCCTGGATCACGCCCTTCAGGCGCTCCTCGAACTGGCCCCGGTACTGGGTGCCCGCCACCAGGGCGCCCATATCCAGGCTCATGAGGCGCATGCCCTTGAGGCTCTCCGGCACGTCGCCCTTGGCGATGCGCTGGGCCAGGCCCTCGACGATGGCGGTCTTGCCCACCCCGGGCTCGCCGATCAGCACCGGATTGTTCTTGGTGCGCCGGCACAGCACCTGCAGCACCCGGCGGATCTCCTCGTCCCGGCCGATGACCGGGTCCAGCTTGCCGCTCCGGGCCACCTCGGTGAGATCCCGGGCGTACTTTTCCAGGGCCGCGAACTTCTCCTCGGCCCGCTCGTCCTCCACCCGCACCCCCTTGCGCCCTTCACGGATGGCCGCCTCCAGCTTGCCCCGGTCCAGCCCGTAGGTGGCCAGCAGCTTCTTGGCGTCGGTAGCGGCGTTGGCGAAGGCCAGCAGCATGGCGTCCGTGGCCACGAACCGGTCGCCCAGGCCGCGGGCGGTATCGCTGGACAGGTCCAGGAAGCTGCGGAAGGCCGGACCCGCCTGCGGCTGGCTGCCGCCGATGGCCTTGGGCAGCCCGTCCAGGGCCCGTTCCGCGCCATCCGCCAGCCCGGTTACGGCCTCGGCGGTCAGTCCCGCCCGCTCCAGCACCGGCCGCAGCCCCATATCCGGCTCCAGCAGGGCGGCGAACAGGTGCTGGGGCAGCAGTTCCGGATGCTGTCCGGCGACGGCCCGGTCCCGGGCCCCCACCAGCGCTTCGTTGGCTTTCTGTGTCAAAGGCAGCATGGCCATGGTGGCCCTCCATCCCCACCAGGATAATCTCCACTTGATGCGTGTCAACTAAGATTTCTTTAGTGGATTGATTCCACTTGGACCGTAACCGTGCCGACAAAAGGGCGGGGGCCGGCTTGCGCCGGCCCCCGCCTGGGTATCGCTGGATCGAGGACGCGCTATTCCGCGGCCAGGCCCATGCTCTTGGGCGAACGCCAGAGGCTGGACAGCAGCAGCTGCCGCATGTGGAAGAACTCCTTGGGCAGGCGGTCGTACAGCTTCTCGAACAGCTCTTCCTGGAGCAGGAGTTCGTGGCGCCATTCATCCCGCTGGATGTCCATGGCGGCGGCGAAACCCTCGGAGCCGAAGTTCTCCAGGCCGGTCAGGTCCAGGTCCTCTTCCCGGGGCACCCAGCCCAGGGGGGTCTCGGCGGCGTAGGCCTTGCCGTGGACCCGGTCCACGATCCACTTCAGGACGCGCATGTTCTCGCTGTAGCCGGGCCAGAGGAACTTGCCGTCCGGGCCCTTGCGGAACCAGTTGACGCAGAAGATGCGGGGCGGGTTCTTGATCTCGCGGCCCACCTGCAGCCAGTGGTTGAAGTAGTCGCCCATGTGGTAGCCGCAGAAGGGCAGCATGGCGAAGGGGTCCCGGCGCACTTCGCCGATGGTGCCGGCGGCGGCGGCGGTCATCTCGCTGCCGATGGTGGCGGCGGTGTAGACGCCGAAGTTCCAGTTCACCGACTGCATGACCAGGGGCACGGTGGTGGCGCGGCGGCCGCCGAAGATCAGGGCGCTGATGGGCACGCCCGCGGGGTTCTCCCAGTTCTCGTCGATGACCGGGCACTGGCTGGCCGGGGCGGTGAAGCGGCTGTTGGGGTGCGCCGCCTTGCGGCCGCAGTCGGGGGTCCAGGCCTTGCCCTGCCAGTCGGTCAGGTGGGCCGGAACCTCGTCGGTCATGCCTTCCCACCACACATCGCCTTCGGGCGTGAGGGCCACGTTGGTGAAGATGGTGTTCTTGGTCATGGACAGCATGGCGTTCAGGTTGGACTTCATGCCGGTGCCCGGGGCCACGCCGAAGAACCCGGCTTCGGGGTTGATGGCGTAGAGCTTGCCGTCCTTGCCCGGCTTGATCCAGGCGATGTCATCGCCCACTGTGGTGACCTTGTAGCCCTTGAACTCTTCGGGAGCCTGGAGCATGGCGAAGTTGGTCTTGCCGCAGGCGCTGGGGAAGGCGGCGGCCACGTAGGTCTTTTGGCCGTCCGGAGCCTCCAGGCCCAGGATCAGCATGTGCTCGGCCAGCCAGCCCTCGTCGCGGGCCATGCAGCTGGCGATGCGCAGGGCGAAGCACTTCTTGCCGAGCAGTGCGTTGCCGCCGTAGCCGGAGCCGTAGGACCAGATGGCGCGCTCCTCGGGGAAGTGCACGATGTACTTCTCCTGGCCGTTGCAGGGCCAGGCCACGTCCTTCTCGCCGGCCGCCAGGGGCTTGCCGACCGAGTGCAGGCAGGGCACGAACTCGCCGGTGCCCAGCACCTCCCAGACCTTGCGGCCCATGCGGGTCATGATCTTCATGTTCACGGCCACGTAGGGCGAATCGCTCAGCTCGATGCCGATGTGGGCGATGGGTGAGCCCAGGGGGCCCATGCTGAAGGGGATCACATAGAGGGTGCGGCCCTTCATGCTGCCCTGGAACAGGCCCGTGAGCTTGGTCTTCATCTCGATGGGGTCCATCCAGTTGTTGTTCGGACCGGCATCGCCCTTGCGCTTGCTACAGATGAAGGTGCGATCCTCCACCCGGGCCACGTCGCTGGGGTCGGACAGGGCCAGGTAGCTGTTGGGCCGCAGCTCCGGGTTCAGTCGGCGGAAGGTGCCCGCGTCCACCATCGCCTGGCAGAGCCGGTCATACTCCTCCTCCGAGCCGTCGCACCAGTAGACCCGGTCCGGCTGGCATAACGCGACAACCTCCTGGATCCAGGCCACCGCCTTGGGATTATTGATGTATGCAGGAACGTTCAACGGGACGCTCATTAGAAAGATCTCCCTTTGGGCTGCTAGAGGCAAGGCACCCACAGTTCAGGCTTCGGACACGCTAACACCAGTCCAGATCCAATTGAATCGAGACATGAATCAGGGTCCGCGCAGCAAGAGGGGGACGGCCCTCCCGACAGCAAATTGGGTCTTACAAGAGACGGCACCGGCCCGCCATCGTCCATCATATAACTCCTGAGATGTGGATGGATATCAAAAATTTCACACCCGTTTTAAAAAGTTATTCCGGGCTTTCGCCCTTGCTATTTTCCAGGATGGCCCCATGAAGGACCGGCCGCGCAGCCCTGTGCTCGGCCGGCCGGCGGGGGGTGGGGGGGCCGGATGACACGGAAGGGAGCCCGGCCGCTACACTGGAAGGCGTCCCCATCCGGCCCTCCGGAGCCCGCCGGAGTCCCCATAGCCACCGCACCGCAACGCACAGGAAGCCCATGTCCACGCCCATGCTCACCCAGGTTGCCGCCCTCAAGCGCGAAGCCGGGGAGGCGATCCTGTTCACCCGCATGGGCGATTTCTTCGAGCTGCACGGCGAAGATGCGGTCAGGGCCGCGCCGGTGCTGGAGATCGCCCTCACCGTCCGCGGCCGGGGCACCGAATTCGAAACGCCCATGTGCGGCGTGCCCCATTTCGCCCTGGAAAGCTACCTGCCCAAGCTCCTGGCCGCCGGCTTTTCCGCCGCCATCGCCGAGCCCACCGCCAAGCCCGAGGACGTGAAGGGGCTGCTGCCCCGGGCCATCACCCGGATCATCACCCCCGGCACCTGGCTGGACGACGACGCCCGCTGGCTGGCTTCCCTGCACCGCCTGGGCGAGCACTGGGGCATCGCCCTGCTGCAGCTGGCCTCGGGGCAGCTGCGGGTGATCCCCGGCGAGGGCCAGGAGCTGCTCGCCGCCACCCTGGAACGGCTGGCCCCCCAGGAGCTGATCCTGGCCGAAGGCAGCCCGGATCCGTTCGGCCTGGATGCCGCCCGCACGCCTCTGCCCGCCTGGCGGTTCGAAGCGGAGCGGGCCCGGGGGCAGATCCTGGCCTTCTTCGGCTGGACCCACCTGGAAGGCGTCGGGCTGGACCCCTACCCGGCCGCCATCGGCGCCCTGGGTGCCCTGCTGGACCAGGTGGAGACCACCCAGAGAGGCAAGCCGGCCCACATCCAGGGGGTGGCCCTGGAGCTGGGCGCGGCCGGACCGCTGCTGGACGCCACCTCCGCCCGGCACCTGGAGGTCCTGGCCAACACCCTGGACGGGACCCGGACCGGCAGCCTGCTGGCCCTGCTGGACCAGGGTCGCACCCGGCAGGGCACCCGCCTGCTCAAATCCTGGCTGGACCAGCCGCTCCGGGACCGGACCACCCTGGAGCAGCGCTGGCGCCAGGTGGCCTGGCTCACCGAGGACGGCCACCGGAGCCCGCTGCAGAAGCAGCTCACCGGCGTGCCGGACCTGGACCGGATCCTGGGCCGGGTGGCCCTGGGCCTGGCCCAGCCGCCGGAACTGGGCCAGCTGCGGGACGGCCTGGCGCGCATCCAGGAACTGCCCGGCCTGCTCCAGCAGGGCGGCTGGTTCCGGGAGGCCCAGGAGCTGGATCTGTGGCCCGCGGCCACGCCCCTGTGCCCGGAGCTGCTTGCCGAGCTGCAGCGCCGGCTGGAGGCCACCCTGCCCCTGGACCTGGAGCGCGGCTCGGTGATCCGCGACGGGGTGGACCCGGAACTGGATGCCGTGCGCCGCCTGGCCCGGGACGCCAAGCAGGTGATGCTGGAACTGGAGGAGGAGGAGCGTGCCGCCAGCGCCATCGCCTCCCTGAAGATCAAGTACAACCGGGTCTTCGGCTACTACTTCGAGATCACCAAGGCCAACCTGGCCGCCGCCCCGGCCCATTTCATCCGCAAGCAGACCCTGGCCAACGCCGAGCGCTTCACCACGGAAAAGCTCATGGCCTTCGAGCAGCGCCTGCTGAGCGCCGAATCGGACCTGCTGCGCCTGGAGGAGGCCCAGTTCCGGGCCCTCCTGGCCCGGGTGCTGGAGGACCGGGCCGAACTCATGCGCCTGTCCCAGGCGGTGGCCAAGCTGGACGTGCTGTGCGCCCTGGCCGAGCGGGCCCGGCTGTCCGGATGGACCCGGCCCGAGCTGAGCGACGACCGGGAGCTGGTGCTGGCCGGGGCCCGCCACCCCATGCTGGAGGCCCGCATGGGCCGGGAATGCATCCCCAACGATCTGGCCCTGCCCGCCGCCCGGGCCATGGCGGTGGTAACCGGGCCGAACATGGGCGGCAAGTCCACCTTCCTGCGCACCGCGGCGCTGCTGGTGGTGCTGGCCCAGGTGGGCTCGTTCGTGCCGGCCGAGCTCATGCGGTTCGGCCTGGTGGACCGCATCTTCACCCGGATCGGCGCCTCGGACTTCCTGGCCAAGGGCCAGTCCACCTTCATGGTGGAGATGACCGAAACCGCCCGGATCCTCAACCAGGTCACCCCGGCCAGCCTGGTGATTCTGGACGAGATCGGCCGGGGCACCAGCACCCGCGACGGCCTGTCCCTGGCCGAGGCCATCGCCCTGCACCTGCGCGACCTCAAGGGGGGCGAGCCGCGCACCCTGTTCGCCACCCACTACTTCGAGCTGACCCGGCTGGCCGAGGACCCGCGCATCCAGAACCTGCACGTGGAAGTGCAGGAATGGGAGGAGCAGCTGCTGTTCCTCCACCGCATCAACGAAGGCCCCGCCGACCGCAGCTACGGCATCCAGGTGGCCCGCCTGGCCGGCCTGCCCCGCACGGTCATCGCCGCCGCCCAGCGGATCCTGGCCGAGACCCCCGAGGCGCCCCTGGCCCAGGCCCGCAAGGGCCGCCGGGCACCGGAGCCCCAGCAGCCGCTGCTGCCCATGTTCGAGCCCGACCCGGACCCCCTGCGCGGGGAACTGGACCGCCTGGAGCTGAACCGCATGACCCCGCTGGAGGTCATGAACTGGGTGGCCGAACGGCAGGGACAATCCCAGGAGCGCCCATGACCGGCATCGGCCACTTCAACGATCTCAACGTCCTGGCCGTGTCGGCCAAGGGGGCCCGCCTGGACGGGGGGCCTCTGGGCGAACTGCGACTGCCCGCCGCGGAGCTTCCAGTCGGCTGCGCGCCCGGATCCACCCTGCGGGTGTTCCTGTACCTGGACGCCGAGCAGCGGCCCGCCGCCACCACCGCCACGCCCGCCGCCCAGGTGGGCGAGGTGGGCTTCCTGAAGGTGGTCTCCACCAACGACGCCGGCGCCTTCCTGGCCTGGGGCCTGCCCAAGGACCTGCTGCTGCCCTGGAACGAGGTCAAGCGGGAGCAGAAGCGGCTGGTGGCGGCCGGGCGCAAGCTCCTGGTGGCCGTGTTCCTGGCCGAGGACGGACGGATCGCCGCCTCCTCGCGCCTGGACGAGTTCCTGGTGGACGCGGCCGAAGGCCTGCGGGAAGGCGATCCGGTGGACATCCTGGTGGCCGAAAGCACCGACCTGGGCCTGCGGGTGGTGGTGAACCACCGCTTCTGGGGTCTGGTGCACCAGAACGAGGTGTTCGGCACCCTGGCGCGCGGGCACCGGCAGACCGGCTACGTGAAGGCCCTGCGCCCGGACGGCAAGCTCAACATCGCCCTGAGCGCCCCGGGCTACGCCAAGGTGGACGCGGTGGCCCAGGGCATTCTGCAGGTGCTGGCCCGCAAGGGCGGCTTCCTGGCGGTAAGCGACCAGACCCCGCCCGAGCAGATTCACCAGCTGTTCGGAATCAGCAAGCGGGTGTTCAAGCAAACCATCGGTGCCCTGTACCGGGACCGGAAGATCCAGATCGAGCCGAGCGGCATCCGCCTGGTGCCGCCCGCCTAGTCCTTGGCCAAGTAGGCCTCGGCGCCCTTCATGGTCCCGGTCGGCCCGTGGGCCGCCTTCCAGTGCCGGGCCGGGGCCCGCGGACCCCATTCCCGGGCCAGCTCCGTGGCCTCGGGGTTGCCGGGGGCCAGGGCCAGCACCTCCGCCAGATCGGCCCGGGCCGGGCCGGCCTGGCCCTGGCGCCGGCGCAGCAGGGCCCGCTTCATGAAGCCCCAGGGGTTGCCCGGTTCCTGGCGGATCACCTCGGCGTACTCCGCGTCCGCTTCCAGGGGCCGTCCGGACGCCTCGGCCGCCTCGCCGCACAGCAGGTTGGTGACCGCGCAGAAGCCCAGCCAGCGTTTCTGTTCGGCGAACTCGGCGGGGCTGTAGACGGCCCGGGCGCGGGTGCGCTGGCCCACCTCCTCCAGGTGGCGCAGGGCCCGTTCCGTGTGGCTGTCCACCCGGGCGAAGATCTCCGCGTCCCCGCTGCCCCGGAAGAAATCGGGGCTGATCCGCCCTTCGGCCCGATAGCGGTCGTACAGCCGGGTGCCGGGGTAAAGGGCCAGGGGCGACACCTGCACATCGTGGGGCCGGGTGTCGCGGATCAGGCTCGCGGTGGCCTCCACATCCTCCCATTCCTCCCCGGGGATGCCGGTGATGAGGTAGATGCCCAGGTTCATGCCCACCTTGCGCACCATGGCCAGGGCCCGGCGGGCGTGGGCCATGCTGGTGCCCTTGTCCAGCAGCTGCAGCACCCGCTCGCTGCCATGCTCCACCCCGAACTGCATGAATTCGCAGCCGGCGCGCTTCATGGCCACCAGCCGGTCCTCGTCCACCAGGTTCACCCGGCTCTGGCAGTTCCACAGGGGATGCTGGCCGGACTGGCGGATCAGGTCCATGAGGGTCAGGATCCGAGTGCGGTTGGCGGTGAAGGTGTCGTCCCGGAAGCTGAAGTAGGTGAGCCCGTGCCGGGCGCGCAGCAGCTCCATCTCGCGCAGCACCGCCGCCGGGCTGCGGAAGCGCACGCTGCTGCCCCAGAATTCGGGGGTGTTGCAGAAATTGCAGGTGGCCGGGCAGCCGCGGCTGGTGCTCAGGTAGGCCAGCTGGCCGGGGTCGTCCAGGAAGTCCGCGGCGAAGTGCTCCACCGGCGCGCCCATGCAGTCCAGGTCCTCCAGGGGCGGCACCGAGGCGGTTTCGCCCTCGCGCAGGATCAGGCCCGGGGCCTGCCGCCAGGCGTCCGGCCCACCCGAATCCAGCCGCTCCAGCAGCCCCAGCAGGGGCAGCTCTCCCTCGCCCTTGACGATGGCGTCCAGGGCCGGACAGTCCTCGAACACCTCCCCGGCCAGGTGGGTGGGGTGCGGGCCGCCGGCCAGGAGCAGCGCACCCGGGCAGGCCTCCCGGGCCAGCTGCAGCAGATCGCTGCTGCGCTTGCGGTTGAAGGTGAACATGGACACCCCGATCACCGCCGGGTCGGCCCGCTTCAGGTAGTCCAGCACCTCCCGGCGGCCCTTCCCGCTCAGGTTGGCCAGCCGGCAGGGGAACCCCCGGGAGCCCAGCATGGCCTGCAGGTAGCCCAGGCCGATCGGCAGGAAGGTCATCCATTCATCCCCGTATCCGCTCCTGGGGGCACTGTAGAGCAGAAGCGTTCGGGGGCGTGGCATGATTCAGTCCATTCTGGTCAGGCATCCATCCTAAACTAGTCGGGCCTCACGGCACGACATGATTGCACCGGAGACCCCGTGGCCACCCTCCTCAAACGACCGGAAGCGATCCAGGAAATCCTGGCGGTGGCCTGTGCCCGCAACGAGCTCCTCATCCTGGTGACCCCGTTCCTGCGCTTCGAATCGCACTTCGTGGCCCTGGGTCCGGGCGAGCTGCAGGTGGCCGCGACCATGGACTGGGACGACGCCGCCTTCGGCCTGCGTTCCCCGGAGCTCAAGATCCGCTTCCCCATGGCCCTGGGCTTCATGGAGGCGCCGGTGAAGCTGCTGGGGCTGGGACTCCATGCCGGCCGCCGCACGCTCCGCCTGGAACTGCCCCGGCAGATCCAGGAGAACGACCACCGGGCCGCTTACCGGGTGGAGCGGGTGGGCCGGGTGCAGGTCACCTACGGCACCGACCGGGGCGACCTGCTCCAGGGGGCACTGGTGGACCTGAGCAGCAGCGGCGCCCGCATCCATACCCAGCAGGACCTGGAGGGCGGCTCCCTGCAGGTGGGGGCCCGGCTCGCCCTCAGCATCCCCCTGGACAACGGCATCCACATCGAGGCCAAGGGCGAGATCCGCCACGTGGCCGCCCGGAACCTGGGCCTGGAGTTCGTGCCCGAGCTGCCCGAACCGGTGCAGGTGCCCCTCACCCGCTGGATCTTCGAGCGCCGGGAGGAGGACCGGGAGCGTCTGGCCCTGCGCATCGAGCAGAGGGATCGCCACCTGATGGCCGACGTGGCCGTGCCGTCCGGCCCCGGCGCGCCGGGGATCCTGCTGGTCAGCGGCGACGCCGCGCTGGAGGAGGCCCTCCGGCCGGTGTTCCAGCCCCTTGTGCCCGATCGTTCCTTCGTCCGCATTCCCCTGTCGCTCCAGGCCCTGAAGGACGCCCTGCGCGCCGATCCGCCGCTGGCGGTGTTCCACGTGGCCGGCACCCGGCCCGAGGAGCGCCGGCGCCTCAAGGCCCTGGTGGAACTGGCCGGCGCCCGGGTGCCAGTTCTGCTGCTGGGGACCGATCTGGAGGCCGCGCCCCTGTTCGAGCTGTCCGGCGCCTGGAAGACCGCCAGCGCCCTGGTGTGGAATCCGGCCCGGGGCCCCTTCCTGCAGCGCCTGGCCCAGGGCATCATCAGGCGCAGCCACCAGGGCGGCGACGCCCCCATGGCGCCGGCGGAACCCTAGCGGGCACGGAGGAACGGAGGCACGGTGATCGCAGGCGACGGGCGCTATTCGAGACTGGAGACCCTGCAGGGAACGGGCCTGGACGCCGCCCTCACCGAGCTGTGCGAGCGCCGGCAGGGCCTGTTCCTGGCCACGCCCTACCTGAGCTTCGAATCGCGCTTCCTGGAGCGGGCCGGCGCGGCCATCCGGATCCGGGCCACCATGAGCCACAACGTGGTGCGCTCGACCCTGTCCCAACCCCCGCTGCGGCTGCGCGTCCTGTGGAACCTGGCCCGCTACGGCGGCGCCACCCGGATCCTGGAGTACGAGACGGCCGGGGACACCAAGACCCTGCTGCTGGCCGCGCCCCCGGTCCTGGCGCCGGATGAGCAGCGGCGCGCCTACCGCCTGGAGCAGGTGGGGCGCTCCACCGGGACCCTGGGCAGCCAGGAACTGGCCCTGGTGCGGGTCACCCTGGAGACCGTCCACCAGTGGGGGATCGGGGTGTTCTGCGTGGACCCGCTGCCCCCCAGCGGGTTCCAGGCCGGGCGCATGGTGCGCGTGGCCCTGGCCCTGGAGCAGGGACCGGCGGTCCAGGCCACGGCGCGGGTCTGCCACGCCAGCGGCCCGTACCTGGGCCTGGTGTTCACGCCGCCCCTGGAGGGGGCCGCACTGGACGCGCTGAGCCCCTGGCTGCTGCCACGCCTGGCGGAGGCCCAGCGGCTGTGGAAGGACCGGGCCAACCTGCGGGTGCTCATGGAACTGGCCGCCCGCCCCAAGGCCGCCCCGGATGGCGTCCTGCTGGTGTGCGGCGACGGCTCCTTCCCGCCAAAGGTGGCCGCCGCCCTGGGCCCACAGCCGGCCCTGCGCTTCGTCTATCCGGCCATGGCGCCGTTCCGGGAGGCCATGACCTGCCAACCGCCGCAGGTGCTGCTGCTGGTGCTGACCGGCGGCCTGGAGGAGAGCCATCGGCTCCGGACCATGCTGGAGAACGTCCCGATCCGCTGCCCGGTGGTGGCCCTGGGCGCCGGCCCGGACCAGGAGCAGACCCGGGCCCTGGCCGCCGAGCTGCGGGCCACCCTGTTCCTGGAGCAGAGCACCGTGCTGACGCCGTTCTTCCCCCGGCTGATCCTCGGCCTCATCCGCAAGCACTGGCCCGCCGCGGCCGGACCGGCGCCCGATCCGGCAGGCTAGACGGGCAGGGGCGCCGGCCCCTGGGCTCCGGCCGCAGGGCGGTTCCGGTTGCCGCCATACAGGATCCAGGTCCCGGCCAGGCCGCAAAGTGCCGCGAACATCATCCACAGGCTGGGGGCGCCCTTGTCGCCGGAGGCCTGGATCAGCCAGGTGCAGGCGACGGGGGTGAAGCCGCCGAACAGGGCGGTGGCCAGGCTGTAGGCCAGGGAGAACCCGGAGGTGCGCACCGCCTCGGGCATGACCTCGGTGAGCGCCACCACCATGGCGCCGTTGTAGCTGCCGTAGAGGAAGGACAGCCAGAGCTCCACCGCCAGCATCTTCGGGAAGGTGGGCGCGGCCACCAGCCAGTGCAGCGCCGGGTAGGCGGTGAGCAGGGTGAGCACGCTGAAGGCGACCAGGATCGGCCGGCGGCCGATCCGGTCGGACCACGCGCCCATGACCGGTAGCCAGAAGAAATTGGACAGCCCGACGCAGAAGGTGACCAGTAGGCTGTCCCGGGTGGTGAGCTTGAGCACCTTGCTGCCGAAGGTGGGCGTGTAGACGGTGATCAGGTAGAAGGACACGGTGGTCATGATCACCAGCAGCATGCCGGCCAGGACGATGCCCCAGTTCCTGGCCATGGAGCGCAGGATCTCCCGGGCGTCGGGGCGGTGCCGGCGGGCCAGGAACGCCTCCGTTTCCTGGAGCGAGCGCCGGACGAAAAAGATGAGGGGCACGATCAGGCATCCGACGAAGAAGGGGATCCGCCAGCCCCAGGCCGCGATGGCGGCGGGCGCCATCCAAACGCTCAGCCCGTAGCCCAGGGCGGCGGCCACGACGATCGCGACTTGCTGGCTGGCCGATTGCCAGCTCACATAGAACCCCTTGTGCCCGGGGGTGGCCATTTCCGCCAGGTAGACCGAAACCCCGCCCAGTTCCACCCCGGCGGAAAACCCCTGGACCAGGCGCCCGACCAGGACCAGCAGCGGTGCCAGCAGGCCGATGGTCCCGTAGCCGGGCGTGAAGGCGATGAGCACGGTGCCGAGCGCCATGAGCGCCAGGGTCAGGATCAGCCCCTGGCGCCGGCCCACCCGGTCGATGTAGGCGCCCAGCAGGATCGCCCCCAGCGGGCGCATGAGGAACCCGGCCCCGAAGGTGCCGAAGGTGAACATCAACGACAGGTATTCGCTGTGGGCCGGGAAGAAGGTGCTGGCGATGTGCGCGGCGTAGAAGCCGAACAAGAAGAAGTCAAACATCTCCAGGAAATTACCGCTGGTCACCCGCAGCACCGCACCCAGCTTCGAAGGCTTCGATGGCACGCTCGGCATAGGGGCTCCTGGTCTGACACAATTATTAGCTAATCATGCTATCCAGCAATGGGCAATGCATGGCGTCGACAGCCGCCCGGCCTTGAGCCCCCCGGGGCGCGGGCGGCGGCTACTGCAGCAGCTTGTGCGGCAGGCTTTCCACCCGGGCCGCGGGCGAAACCAGGATGTAGTTGAGCTTGCGCTGCAGTTCCCGGATGGTGTTGGAACCGGCGTAGGTCAGCCCCGAGCGCAGCCCGCCGATGATATCGGCGATGATCTCATCCTCGTCTTCCCGGTACGGCACGGTGGTGGCCACCCCTTCGGCGGTCTTCCAGCCAGTGAGCCCGCCCAGGAACTCGTCCGCGGCCTCCTTGCTGGCCATGCCCCGGTAGACCTTGTGGCTGGGCTGGCCCTGGGCATCCAGGACCGGCGCGCCGGGGGTTGGCCGGGTGCCCGCCAGCATGCCGCCCACCATGACGAAGTCCGCCCCGAAGGCCAGGGCCTTGACGATATCGCCGGCGTAGCGGATGCCACCGTCCGCCACGATGGAACGGTCCGCCCGGGCGCATTCCTGGATGGCCGTGAGCTGGGGCACGCCGAAGCCGGTCTTGATCCGGGTGGTGCAGACGCTGCCCGGACCGATGCCCACCTTGATGATGTCGGCCCGCACCGAGGCCAGGTAGTCGGCGCCGGCGTAGGTGGCCACGTTGCCCGCCATGATGCACTCATTGGGCAGCATCTCGCGCATGCGCTTGATCATCTTGCCCACGTACTTGGCGTGGCCGTGCGCCACGTCCACACAGAAGTACTGGGCCCCGGCCCCCTTGAGCGCCTCCACCCGCTCCATCTCCTTCTCCGATGTGCCCACCGAAACGAACACCGGCGCGGTGCAGCGCTTGAACATCGCCACGTTCTCCGCCACCGAGCAGAACCGGTGCAGGGTGCCGATGCCGCCCTTGCCGGCGATGAAATCGGCCATGGCGTCCTCGGTGATGGTGTCCATATTGGCGGTCATGATCGGCAGCTGGAGCGTTAGCTTGCCCGTCTTGTCGGTCATGCCGATATCGACGATGCGCCTGGATTCATGGTGATTGTACGCCGGGACCAGCAGGACGTCGTCGAAGGTGATGGCGGTTTCGGGCATGGGACAGCCTTTCAGGACAGACCCCAGTCTACATCCACACGACCTGGGCTGCGCCCGGCCTGCTTCCGGGCTGCCGCCCGGCGGTCCGGCTTAATTTTTCTTGAATTGCCGATCGTAGGCTTCCTGCGCGTACTTGCTGGGCGGCACACTGAACCGCCGCTTGAAGGCCCGGGTGAAAGCCGAAGCGTCGTAGAAACCAAGGGACTCGGCCACGTCCAGCGGCCGCTCGCCGTCGGACAGCAGCTGCACCGCCCGCTGCAGCCGACGCTCGATCAGGTACTGGTGCGGCGTGGTGCTGGTGGCTTCCCGGAACAGGCGGATGAAGTGGTCCGGCGTGCAGCGGGCCAGCTTGGCCATCTCGGGCACGCTGTTGGGGGAGCCCAGGTGGGCCTCCATGTGGTCCAGCACCACCTGCAGGGTGGAACGGCTCAGGCGGTACGGGAAGCGGGCCCGGTCCTCCTTCTCGCACAGGCGGCTCAGTTCGGCGCCCAGCAGGATCAGGAACAGTTCCCGGGTCATCAGCTGCAGGCCGTCGGGGTTGGCGATCTCCTGGACGAAGATCCCGAACAGCTGCTTCAGGCTCTGGCTGCGCAGGACCGCGTAGCTGGCCTCCTGCCACTTGCGGGGCGGATGCTGCAGCACCGAGACCAGGGGCTCGGGGAACGGCCCGTCCATCTGCAGCGCGGTGAAGCCGAACGGGGTGTCCGGGTGGTGGCGCTTGAAGGTGTGCCCGAATCCAGGCATCAGCAGCGCCAGGCTGCCCCGCGGCACGACGCCCTCTTCGGTGTCCTCGCCGGTGCAGATCCGGATGGGACTGCCAGGCAGCAGCAGCGTCCACGACTCGTTGGAAGGCATCACCTTGGCCGGAACGGGGTCGCGCTTGCAGATCACCAGCCGCAGAGGCCCACTGGTATAGGTTTGGACATTCTTTGCTTCAGGACCGGTCATAGGTTTTTTCTTGGGGACACATGACGGGTGGGTGGAGATAGCGCTCCGGAATTACGGCATCGACCCACGTGGATCGATTCCTGCTCAAGGCTATTAGAGTATCAAACTTTACAAAGCATACCCGCGATGCTTTCCAACAACCAACAGTTGTCTGAACCGTCGATGATCTTCTTTCACCGGGACACGGCCATACGGTACAGATCGCTGGCCGCCATTCCCAGGTGCCGGGCCAGCGGTTTGACGGCTTCACGCAGGGTCATGCCGCCCTCCCGGGCCGCGTCCAGGAAGCGCAGGGCCCAGGGTGGCAGCTCCTCTCCCTCCAGGCCCGCCTCCGGCGCGGTGACCGTGCGCTTGGCATCGGCGCCGGCCAGCACCAGCACCATCTCGCCCCGGTTCTCCCGGCCCAGCTGCGCGGCCACATCTGCCGGCGTGCCCCGGTACCAGGTTTCGTGCAGCTTGGTCAGCTCCCGGCCCAGGGCGATCTCCCGGTCCGGCAGGAGCTCCGCCAGCTCCGACAGGGTTTCGTGGATCCGGTGCGGGGTCTCGAACACCACCACGGTCTCTTCCTGGGCCCCCAGCTTGCGCAGGAAGGTCTTGCGCGGTTCGCTCCGGGACGGCAGATAGCCCCAGAAACTGAAGGCGTGGCTGGGCAACCCTGAGGCCACCACCGCCAGGGTCACCGCCGAAGGGCCGGGCAGTACCGTCACCGCCACCCCCGCCTCCCGGGCCAGGCGGGCCAGTTCGAAGCCCGGATCGTTGACCCCGGGCATGCCCGCGTCCGAGCAGTAGGCCACGGTCCGGCCCGCGGCCAGGGCCTGGGCCACCCGCTCGGCCGCATCCAGCCCGGCATGGTCATCGAAGCGCATGAGTGGTTTGTCGATGCCCAGGTGGGCCAGCAGGCCCCCCGTGCGCCGGGTGTCCTCGCAGACCACCAGATCGCAGGTTTCCAGGGTCTGCACCGCCCGGTGGGTGAGATCGCCCAGATTGCCCAGCGGGGTCGGGACCAGGATGAGATGTCCAGCCACAGTCGGCCTCCAGAGGCTACAGTCTACAGGGAACGCCGCCAAGTCCCCGCAGGAGAGGTTGATGCCCACATCCGACCACCCCATCGGCCCGGTCCAGGTCCGGCGCCTGCTGCTGGCCAGCCAGGCTTTGCTGGGCCCTCCGCCCGCCGGCGGCCTGGAAGGGCTCATCCAGCAGCTGGGCTACGTGCAGCTGGACTCCATCCAGGTGGTGGAGCGGGCCCATCATCTGATCCTGGGCTGCCGGATGCCCGCCTACCATCCCGACCAGCTGACTGCACTCCTGGTCCAGCGGCGGCTGTTCGAGCACTGGACCCACGACGCCGCGGCCGTGCCGATCCAGTGGTACCCCCACTGGCAGCTGCGCTTTCCCCGGAGCCGGGCGCGGATCCTGGCCAGCCCATGGTGGACCGAACGGGTGGGGACCCAGGCGGAGGCACTGCTGGCCCTGGTGCTGGCCCGCATCCAGTCCGAGGGGCCCCTGGGCAGCGCCGATTTCCAGCATCCGCGCCCGGGCGGCGCCGGCTGGTGGGACTGGAAGCCCCAGAAGGCCGCCCTGGAATGCCTGTGGCACACCGGCGCGCTGGCCGTGGCCGGCCGGGTGCATTTCCACAAGACCTACGACCTGGCCGGCCGGGTGTTCCCCGAAGCCCACGCCCTGCCCGCCCCGGACCCGGAGGCGCACCTGGAGTGGGCCTGCGCCACCGCCCTGGCGCGCCTGGGCACCGCCCCCCCCCGGGAGCTGGCGGCCTTCTGGGACGCGGTGGCTCCGGCCGAGGCCGCCCGCTGGTGTGCCACCGCCCTGGCCGCCGGCCGGATCCAAAGCCTGCGCACCCTGACCGTGGCGGGCGCCGAGCGCATCCGCTTCGCTCCCGCCGACTGGCGCGAGCGCCTGGCCGCCCTGCCCGACCCCGAACCCCGCACTGTGCTGCTCTGCCCCTTCGATCCCATCCTCCGGGACCGGGCCCGCACCCGCGACCTGTTCGGCTTCGACTACCGGTTTGAGGCGTTCGTGCCCGCCGACCGGCGCGAGTACGGCTACTACGTCCTGCCGGTGCTGGAAGGCGACGCCTTGACCGGCCGTCTGGATGCCAAATTCCACCGCGCCACCGGCACCCTGGAGGTCAAGGGCCTGTGGTGGGAGCCATCGAGCTTCAGAGTGCGGCCCACCCGGACCCGGATGCGCCGGCTGACCCTGGCCCTGGAAGCCCTGGCTGCCCGCATCGGCGCCGAGCGGGTGGACCTGGGGACGAAGTAGCTGGGGGCGAAGTAGCCGGGGGCCGGAACCCGTCAGTAGCCTTCCCCCTCCCGGGGCGCCGCCACCTTGCCCTGGTGCAGCCAGAACAGGTGGGCGAAGTAGGCCAGGGCCAGCGGGAAGCCGATGAACCACCACACCATCCCGGCCCGCAGGCTGTAGGCGCCGGCGCTGGTGTTGTAGGCGGTGAGGCTGGCGGCCGGATCCAGGGTGGAGCCCAGCATCACCGGCCACACGCTGGCGGCCGTGGCGGCCAGGATGCCGATGATGAAGGCGCTGGAGCCCAGGAAGGCCAGCAGGAAGCGGTTGCGCTGGATGCCCAGGAACACGGCGACCAGCCCGCCGAGGAACAGGACCATCCCCACCCAGGCCAGGGGCGCGTGGGGCAGGTTGCGGTACAGCTGCGGATTCACCATGTCGGTGGCCCAGGTGGCCAGCAGCGCCACGGCGATCACCGCCAGCCACAGGGCCTGGGCCATGCGGTGGCAGCGGTAGTGCAGCGGCCCCACGCTCTTCCAGGCCAGGAACAGCGCCCCGTGGCCGGCCAGGGTCACCAGCACCAGCACGCCCATCAGCACGGTGTACCAGTCCAGGATGCCTACCGGGTTGCTGGTCGTGAAGTGGGTGAACAGCGGGATCTGGAAGTAGCCGGTGGCGTCCAGGGGCACCCCCCGCACCACGTTGCCCAGGGCCGCGCCCAGCAGGATGGGCAGCAGGGTGCTGGACAGGGCGAACACCACGTCCCAGAAGCTCCGCCACATGCGGTCCGCCACATGGGAGCGGAACTCGATGGCGATGCCGCGCAGGATGAGCGACCAGATCACCATGAACATGGCCAGGTAGAAGCCGGAAAAGCCCGAAGCCAGCAGCCGGGGGAAGGCCAGGAACATGGCCCCGCCCGCGGCCAGCAGCCAGACCTCGTTGCCATCCCACAGGGGGCCGATGGCCGCCAGCACTTCCCGCCGTTCGCTTTCCGTGCGGGCCACGAACAGGTGCAGCACGCCAGCGCCGAAATCGAAGCCGTCCATGACGGCGTAGATCGCGACCATGACGGAAACCAGCCAGAACCAGAGCATTTCCATCACAATCTCCTAGGCTTGGGCCACCGGGCCGTGGTTCACTTCCCGACCGACCAGGAACAGGAACAACAGTCCCAGCACGAAGTAGAGTCCCGCGAAGCCCAGGCAGGTGAACACGGTCTGCCCCGGATGCACCAGCTGCGAGGTGCCATCCACGGTGCGCATGAGCCCGTAGACCAGCCAGGGCTGGCGGCCGAATTCGGCCACCACCCAACCCGCCGAGTTGGCGATGAAGGGGAACGGGAAGGCCAGCATCAGGGCCCACAGCAGGGGCCGGTGGCGCAGCAGGCGGCCACCCGGAAGCATCAGCGCCGACAGGCCCATGAGGGCGATGAACAGGGTGCCCAGCCCCACCATGATGTGGAACCCGTAGTAGAGGAACTCCAGGTTGGTGGGCCACTGGTCCCGGGGGAACTCCTCCAGGCCCTTGACGTTGCTGGAGAAGGACCCGTAGGCGATGAAGCTGAGCAGCCCGGGCAGGGGCAGCGGATTGTCCAGCCTGCGGCCCTCCACGTTGGGCTGGCCGATGAGGTTCAGTTCCGCGTACGGGCCGCTCCGCCAGCGGCCTTCCATGGCCGCCAGGGTGGGCTGCTGGTGCCGGGCCACCCGCTTGCCCTGCTGGTCACCGGTGGGGAAGGCCACCAGGCAGCTTGCCACCAGGCCCACGCAGACCCCGGTCTTCAGGAACAGGGCGGCCTGCACCACGTGCTCGTCGCGCAGGGTCCAGAAGGCCCCCACCGCGGCCACGGCGAAGGCGCCGGTGACGCTGGCGCCCATCATGGTGTGCAGGTACTGGACGATGGCCCAGGGATTAAGCAGGTAGGCCCAGAAATCGGCCAGCTGCAGGGAGCCGTCGGCGGCGGTCAGGTAGCCCACCGGATGCTGCATGAAGGCGTTGGTGGCGACGATGAAGTAGCCGGAGGCCCAGCTGCCGAGGAACAGCGCCAGGGCCGCCAGGAAGTGCCGCTTCCGGCCCAGCTTGCGTTCGCCCCACACCAGCAGGCCCAGGCAGGTGCTTTCCAGGAAGAAGGCGAACATGCCTTCCATGCCCAGGGTCTGGCCGATGACCCCGCCGGCGTGAGTGGAGAACCGGGCCCAGTTGGTTCCGAACTGGAACTCCAGGGGGATGCCGGTCACCACGCCCACGGCGAAGCTGAGCCCGAAGATCCGGATCCAGAACCGGGCGGCCGTATCGAACCGCTCGTCGCCCTTGGCCAGCCCCAGCCCCTTGAGCAGCAGGATGACCAGGGCCAGGCCCATGGTCAGCTGCGGGAACAGGTAGTGGAAGGTGGCCGTGAATCCGAACTGGAGCCGGTGCCAGAACAACAGGTCGCCCATAATCACATCCTTCCGTACAACTTGCGTGGAATCTGGAGCGGGGACAGCGTATGGTGTTTACCATAACCGAAAACAGGCAATCCCATAGATGCAGCTGAAAGGTTCCCGACCGGAATCTCATCGGCAAGGCGTTCCCGCCCCACCCCCCGGCCCCGAGCCGGGCCACGCGAACGGAGGCAGTATGGATACGATGTCTGCGCCATCCCGGATGCAGCCCCAGCGGCGCCCCTTCTACCGGGTGCTGTACGTGCAGGTGTTATGCGCCATCGTCATGGGCGCCCTGCTAGGGTGGCTGATGCCGCGCTACGCCACCAATGACTGGGTCAAGGCCCTGGGCGACGGGTTCATCAAGCTGATCAAGATGGTGATCACGCCCATTATCTTCTGCACGGTGGTCTCCGGCATCGCCCACGTGCGGAACGCCAAGACCGTGGGCCGGATCGGCCTGAAGGCGCTCGTCTACTTCGAGGTGGTATCCACCTTCTCATTGGTGATCGGCCTGGTCATGGCCAACCTGCTGCACCCGGGCGCGAACTTCGGCGGCAAGGCGCCCGACGCCTCCGTGGTGGCCCAGTTCGCCAAGCAGGCGCACGAGATGAAGACGGTCGACTTCCTGCTGAACATCATCCCCGACAGCGTGGTCGGGGCCTTCGCCCGGGGCGACATCCTGCAGGTGCTGCTGTTCGCCATCCTGTTCGGGCTGGCGCTCATGGCCCTGGGGGAGAAGGGCAAGGCCCTGCGCGGGATGATCGACGAGGTGGCGCACGGGGTGTTCGGGGTGATCGGCCTGATCATGAAGGCCGCCCCCGTGGGCGCCTTCGGCGCCATGGCCTACACCGTGGGCAAGTACGGTCCCCAGGCCCTGGGCAACCTGCTCCGGCTGGTGGGCGCCTTCTACCTGACCTCCGGCCTGTTTGTCATCGTCGTGCTGGGCATCATCGCCCGGGTGGCCGGGTTCAACATCTTCAGCTACCTGAACTACATCAAGGACGAACTGCTGATCGTGCTGGGCACCAGCTCCTCGGAAAGCGCCCTGCCCCAGCTCATGGCCAAGATGGAGCAGCTGGGCTGCTCCAAGCCGGTGGTGGGTCTGGTGGTGCCCACGGGCTATTCATTCAACCTGGACGGCACCAACATCTACATGAGCCTGGCCACCATCTTCATCTCCCAGGCCATGGGCTTCAACCTGGGCCTGCACGATCAGCTGGCCATCATCCTGGTGGCGATGCTCACTTCCAAGGGCGCCTCCGGAGTGTCCGGCGCCGGCTTCGTCACCCTCGCCGCGACCCTGGCGGTGGTGAACCCGGCCCTGGTGCCCGGCATGGCCATCGTCCTGGGCATCGACAAGTTCATGAGCGAATGCCGGGCCCTGACCAACATCTGCGGCAACGGCGTGGCCACCATCGTGGTGTCCGCCTGGGAGGGCGAGCTGGACAAGTCCATGCTCCGCACGAACCTGCGCCGAGGGGCCTACGCCGTGGCCCAGGAGGTGGCCCAGGAGGGGCCCCAGGAGGGGGCCCACGAGGAGCTGGCTCACGCCTAGCCCTCCAGCAAGGCGACCGCCCGGGCGGTCAGCTCCGGGTCCGGGTCGCGCCGGGCCCGGCGCCCGGGCCAGTCCCGCACCGGCAGGGCGCCGCGCAGGGCGTTGCCCAGCAGCACCGCCTCGGCCCGGGCCAGATCCGGCCCGGTGAGCGGCGCCTCCCGCACCAGGCCGGCCTCCAGCAGGACGCGCCGGGCCACCCCCGGCAGCGCGCCGTCGGCCACCGGCGGGGTGTACAGGCGTCCGTCCAGTTCCAGGAACAGGCTGGTGCGGCTGCCGTCGGTGAGCCGGCCGGACTCGTTCAGGGCCACCACCTCGAACAGCCCGCGGGCTTCCGCCTCCCGGGCCAGGAGCCGGTTCTCCAGGTAGGACAGGGTCTTGAACCGGTTCAGGGGGCTGCCGCTGAAGCGCCGGAGGCCGTCGGCCAGGCCCAGCCGGAGCGGTTCCGGGCCGGGCGGCGTCCAGGGGGCGACCGCCACCCGGAGGGTGCGGTCCACCGCCAGCAGGTGCAGCACGCCGCTGGCCAGACCGGCGCATCCGGTGCGGGCGGCCAGGAAGTCCCGCAGCACCGGCGCCGGCGGCGGCGGTTCCAGGCCCAGGAACCGGGCGCCCGCGGCCAGGCGCTCCAGGTGCGCCTCCAGCCGGCACGGCGCCCCGGCGCGCACCCGGATCGTTTCGAACAGGCCGTCCCCGTGCCGGGCGGCGGAGTGCGCCAGATCGACGCGCAGATCGCTCAGGAGTTCAAGCATCGGACGATGGAACTCCCCTTGTGCACCGTTTCCAGGTACTCGGCCTGGGGCTCCGAATCCCACACCACCCCGCCCCCCACCCCGAACAGCAGGTCTTCGGCCGAGGCCCAGGCGGTCCGGATGCAGATGTTGAACTCGGCCTGGGCCAGATCGTGGGAGCACCAGCCCAGGGCGCCGGTGTAGACCATGCGCGGCAGCGGCTCCAGCTCCCGGATCAGCCGCATGGCGGTGATCTTCGGGCAGCCGGTCACCGACCCGCCCGGGAACAGGGCCGCGAACAGGGCGTCCAGGGTCAGCCCGGGCACCAGTTCGCCGGACACATCGGCCACCAGGTGGTGGACATTGGGATAGGTCTCCAGCCGGGGGAACACCTCCACCCGCACCGAGGGGATCTGGCACACCTTGGTCAGGTCATTGCGCATCAGGTCGGTGATCATGGCCAGCTCGGCCCGGTCCTTGGGGCTGGACAGCAGGTTGCGCTTGAGCAGGGCGTCGGCCACGGCGTTCTCGCCCCGTGCGGCGGTGCCCTTGATGGGGCTGGCCAGGATCCGCCCCTCAGCGATGCGGAAGAACCGCTCCGGGGAGGAGGACACCACCGAGAAGTCGGGCCCGGCGATGAAGGCCGAATGGGGCGCCGGGTTGGCGTCGAACAGCCGGCGTGCGAACAGCCTCAGGTCGCCCCGGAACGCCCAGCGCTCCTGGCGGGTCAGGTTGACCTGGTAGACGTTGCCCATGGCGATCTCGTGGCGGATCTGCTCCACCTTGGCCACGTACTGCTTGGCGGTGTCGCTGTCGCCAACCTTGCGGGCCCGGAACCCGCCGTCCTCCCGGAGCGCGTTCCGGAGCCCGTCCCCGGCCGCCTGCGGGCCCTCGCGGCGGGCCTCGTAGAGGGTCTCGGTCTCCCGGTCATACAGCCGCAGCTTGCGGTAGATCGCCAGATGGCAGTCCGGGAAGGGGAACGGCTTGGGCGCCTGCGGGGCCAGGAAGGGGGTGTAGCGGCTTTCCCCCTCGTAGCCCATGAAGCCCACCAGGTCCGGAAACACCGGCGGCAGCGTGCCGGACCGGGTGAAGCGCGGCAGCGGCTGCCTCAGGTCCTCCAGCAGCCACAGCGGCTCCTCCCCGAGCACGATCCAGCGGGTCTCGGCGCCATCCCCGTACAGGAAGGCGAACGGCTGCTGGTCCAGGGCATCGAAAAAGTCCACCGTTTTCAAACGGCAGGAACGGGCCGTCCAGGTTTCAGAAATCGCCTCTAAGGACATGCTCCAGTATCGCAGGCCCGTCGTCGGTGAGGAAGGAGTCCGGATGGAACTGCACGCCGGCCAGGCGCAGCCCCCGGTGGCGCAGGGCCATGGGGATCCCGTCCTCGGTCCGGGCGGTGATCTCCAGGCAGTCCGGCGTGTCCTGGACGCACAGGGAGTGGTAGCGCGCCGCCCGGATGGGCGATGGCAGGCCCTGGAACAGCCCCCGGCCATCGTGCAGGATCCGGGAGGTGCGTCCGTGCACCGGCTCGTCCCCCGGCGCCACCCGGCCCCCGTAGGCCACTGCCAGACACTGCATGCCCAGGCACACCCCGAAGATGGGCACCCGCCCCGCGAAGCGGCGGATGGCGGCGAGCGCCACGTGCGCGTCCTGGGGAGCGCCGGGTCCCGGGGAAAGCACCAGCAGGTCCGGCGGCTGGGCATCCAGGGCCTCCAGGTCCACCGCGTCGGCCCGGCGCACCTCCACCGTCGCCCCCGCCGCCGCCAGCCCATGGGCGATGTTGTAGGTGAAGGAGTCGAAGTTATCGAGGAGGAACACGCGACAGACTGGCACCGGAACTCCCAGGCCCCATTCTATCCAGAACCCGGCCCCGGACCGGCGGCGAGAATGGTCCCGCCCCCACCGGCGGGATCCCATGGAAGTGTTATGATTTGCTCTGACCGTCTAGTTTTCTCGAGAACCCCATGAGCCCCAAGCCACCCGATCCGACGATCCCCCATCCCGTGAACCCGCCGGTGCCGCAGCTCCCGGGAGCGGTCAAGATCCAGAAACGGGAAGTGAAGGAGCCCAGCAACCAGCGCGAGAAGGTCTGCGCCACCTGCGGCCAGACCTTCACCCTCACCCCGGACCAGAAGTTCTTCAACTGCCCCAACTGCTACCGCAAGGCCCAGCCGGTGCGCAAGCCGGTGCGCAAGAGCGAGGCGCAGATCCTGACCCAGATCACCTGCATGGAGTGCGGGGCGGTGGAATACCTGGACTTCGTCCCCCCCGACGTGCACACCACCTATTGCCACGCCTGCTTCACCAAGCGGCGGCAGGAACTTCAAGCCTCGCGGCTGCACCCAGAAAGCCGATGAGCCAGGCGCAGCGCAGGCCGATGAACACCCTGGAGATGCCCATGCCATTCCGTCCGACCGCAGTCCTGTCCACCCTGCTGCTGCTCAGCCCCGGCGCCCTCGGTGCGGCCCCGGCGGTGGCCCCGGTCCAGGACAAGAAGCCAGCCGCGGCCCCCTCCGCCAAGGCCAAGGAGAGCGCGGAAGCCCAGTTCGCCCGCCAGAACTTCAAGCAGGTGCTGGACACGGTCAACAACGCCTGGTTCGGCGCCCCCTACACCGGGGTCAACGCCGTGGACCTGCAGGGCACCCTGGTCATCAACCTCAGCGCTGCCGCCATCAACAACAAGATCGCCGCCTCGGGCCAGGGGGTGGTCAAGGGCGACGTCACCCATGGCGCCACCGTCAACGTCAAGGTCAAGGGCACCTACTTCGCCAACGGGGACTTCCGCATGGAGCTCACCGGCGAGTTCGGCAACCTGCTCTACTACCGGGTGGGCACCCGCGGGTTCCTGTACAGCAAGGAGCTGAACGCCTGGACCAGCCGGGTGGATCCGCCGCCGGCGGACGCCCCGGCCTCCTTCCTGGGCTGGTTCCGCCAGTGCGTCAACGACATCCAGGCGGTTTACGTGGACGGCTCCACCTTCAAGGCCACCCTGGGCCGGGAATCCGGTTCGGGTGGCCAGCAGACCCTGGTCTTCACCACCCCCACCGGCACCTACGACCCCAAGAAGCGCGAACAGAGCCTGGCCGACAGCCTCGGCTTCTGGAAGCGCGGCCGGCTGGAAGTGGTGTTCGACAAGGCCTCCCGGCTGCCCCAGCAGATGGACTTCAGCAACCAGAGCCAGGGGGTTTCCACCCATTCCAGCTTCAGCTACAACCCCGGCGGCAAGCTGAACGCGGTCACCATCGCCAACCAGAGCAAGGGGATGGAGGGTCCGGCCTCCCTGAGCGTCGGCTATGACGCGGGCGGCCTGATCAACCACGTGACCGGCCAGATGGGCTTCAGCCAGGGCACCCTGCGCTTCGACCTGGACCTGGCCTTCGCCAAGAACCGCAAGGTCAGCACCATCATCACCGTTCCCCCACCCACCGCCGTCAAGATGGGCCGCGAAGAGCTGGAGCCCCGGATCCTGCTGGTCCTGGCCGGCAAGGTCCTCGACCTCCAGCGGGTCGGCTTCAACATGCGCAGCGTCACCCTGACCAACAAGTAGCAGCAATCCCCTTCCCCAGGACCGGGGGCGCCTCCAGGTTTCCATCGCGCCGCATCCCCGGTCTTGCTATCCTCTTCAGTCAGTCGGGGCGTGGCGCAGCCTGGTAGCGCATCTGCTTTGGGAGCAGAGGGTCGTAGGTTCGAATCCTATCGCCCCGACCAACAAGAAAGGCCTGAGCCGTAAAGGATTCAGGCCTTTCCATTATCGTTTTAACAACAGTGATTTCTGAGGCCAGCCGGGTCAATGATCACAATGTGATCACGTCACGGGCCAACTAGCGCCACCGTGAAGAGGCCCCGGGCACCTGGTGCGCCAGCGCCTTCAGCCCAGCAGGTGCACCAGCACCCCGGCCGCCGGCACCACCAGCAGGGCCCAGCAGCACCCCACGGCGCGCCCGATCTTGCGCTGGCGCCCCGAGCGGGACAGCGGGATGCCGATCTTCCGGGACAGCTTCGCCTGGGCCTGGGAAATGCCAACGGCCCGCCTCCAGGAGAAGGACAGGCCGGGGATACCAGTGTTCGAACCGCGGCGGCGGGGCATGGAAACTCCAGGGAATGCCTGGATTCTATACCTCTCCTGCCGATGGGGTGGTGAAGGGGTTCACGTCAGCAGATCGCACCAGGGCGGGCGACTCGGCCTCCAGGGCAAGGTAGAGCGAAGCATTGAACCGGGAAGTAAGGCATGCCTTGCTTACAATGACCCCTCCGTGTCCGTCATAGACGGCGGAGAAGCTGATGGGGGGATCGTCATCATCCAACCGCCCAACAAAGGCAATCCTTTTCCCTTCCGGCGCCCACTGGGCATCTCGGAAGATCCCCCGGGCGACCTGCGCCAAGTCGGGCTCCCCGTCTGCGTTGTGGGGAACACCCATGGGTTCCGAATTTTGCTCACTGCTCATGATTTCCTCCTGTTGCTCACGGCGTCACTGATGACCTTGAGGATATTGCCCTGGTTGGTTTTCCAGAAACTCCCGTCCGTGACGCCGTTGAAGTTGAAGTGGTTGTGGGTGGTGCCCCCACCACCCGTCTGGCCGTTGGCGATGAGATTCCTGATGCCTTCGGCGTAGGGCGCCGAAAGAACCGTTTCGTTCTTGTGGATTTGGGCGATCTGATCGGCCGGCACCTGATCCCACCCGCCAGCGGCGGAGGCTATGCCGGCCCAGGCGAGGCCCTGGGTGTAGGCTTCGGCGCCCACCCCGGGGGCCATAGCCCAGCCGGTGACCGGGATGGCGGCCACGCTGGCGGCCGCGTTGACCGCATAGACCGCCGCCGCGCTGGTGGCGGCGGCCACGTTTGTGGCCTGCGCTGTTGCCAGCTGGGAGGCCTGGGCCGCCTTGTCGTAGATCTCCTGGTAGAGCCACTGCTGGACTGCCTTCAGGCCTATCTGGGTGTACATGTTGATCATGCTGTTCAGGGCACTGGTGGCCACTTCCCGCGTAGCCTCGCCCCAGCTCATCGTGCCCTTGATCAGGCCGGCCACCGCCGTGTTGGCGCCGCTGGTCATGGCCTCATAGACCTGATCGAATTGCTGCTTCTGTAACAGCGCGGCCTTCCGGTCCAGTTCGGCCTTCTTGTCCTGGAACTGTTGTTCCAGCTGCGCCTTCTCGTCGCAGGCCTTGCGGTAGTCGAGGATTTCCTTGTTCGAGGCGCCGGGGGCGGAGGCGGCCTTGGCGAGCTGCGCGATCTCCGCATTCTGGGCGTCCATCTCCAGCTTCTGTTCCTGATCTAGCAGCGCCCGGCGGGCCGCCAGCTCCTGCTTGCCGGTCATCTCGCCCATGGCCACCCGCTGGTCCAAGTCCGCCTTCTGCGAGGCCAACACGTTCTTGCTGTCTCGCATCTGCTCGCTGGCGGATTCCTTGGTCAGATCAGAGACCAGCTTTTCAGCCTCCCGCTGGGTCCGCTCGTATTCTCTCTGGTCCTCCTGGGCTGACTTGTTCGCGGCCGCCACCGCGGCGTTCTGCTGGTTCGTGGCCTGGACCTTCAGGCTCAGAATCTCGTTCTGGGCAGTGCGCTCAATTTTTGCTCGCTCCGCCGCGGTGAGCCCGTAGGCTGCCAGTTCGGCATTCTCCCGATTCTTGACGGCCTGCATCAGCACTTCGGTTTTCTCGGCCTCGGTGATCTTGGCGTCCGCCACCTCCTGGTCCAGGTAGAGTTTTTCCTTCTCGTAGGTGTCCTGGGCTGCGGCCAGACGGGGGTCGGCTACTGTGGCGGCGCCCTTGTCCTTGCTCGGATCCTTGAACGTGCCTTTGGCGTTGTCCTTCCCCCAGGTCATCCCCTGCGTGGCGCGCTGCATCTCCAGCTTGTTCATTTCGGTGAGGGACTTGGTGTACTTGTCCGCCACCTCCAGGGCCTCAGCCATGCCCTCGGCGCTCTGCCGATAAGAGTCCTTCATCAATATGCCGGTGGCCTGCCCTGTCTTGGACAGGTGAATCAGGCCCTCGTCCAGCAGATGGTTCGCCATGTCCATCTTGGCGTCCGTCTCGATGACGTTGGTCTCAAGGTCGTTCTGGGCCGCTTTCAGCCCCGCAAACATGGACGCCGTGGCCGTGGCCCGGTCAGCCTGGGCCTTCTTGAGCCGGCTCTCCGACTCCTCCAGCAGCTTCATTTGAGCCTGTTGGTCGGCGGTCAGGATTGGCTGATCCGCCACCTCCGCCATGTGCTGCCGCATCTCATCGAGCTTTTCGCCACACCCGGCGGCGCCACGTCCGAAGGCGGCCACCAGCATTTCGTCCTTCTGAATCGGGGTTCCCATCCGATCGGCGATGTCCATCACCTTGTTCAGGTATTCGCCGAAGCCCATGGACTCCAGGCCAGCCTTGTCGGAGGCCACCCCGTTGGCGATGAGCACGTCCGAGTGAGCCTTGATGGACCGCACCATACCCTGCATGAGCCCGGTGAGATCGCTGGTCGTCCCGCCTGCCAGGATCATGGCCCCGGTGTACTGGTTCATCTCCTCGTTGGTCGCCCCGGTGGCGTTCTCCATCATCCGGAAGGAGGAAGCCAATTCCTGAGTCTTCTCCACCGACTCGTTCACATACTCGATGGCTGACTTGATGCCCTCGAACGCCAGCCCGACTCCTGCCAGAGCAACCGCGGCGACTCCCATGGATGTGAACGTTTCCGCCATTTTGGCGATGTCGCTGGTCATGCCTTCTGTGGCCTCCAGGACGGCCTTCTGGGCCGACCCCATGCCGTCCAGCAGCCCTTGAATCTGGGCGCCAAACGTGACTTGGATGTTGCTGTCATCAGACATAAATATCTCCATTTGCTAGTTGTTATGTGAATCACTGGGGATACCTGGACAATCCGAGCTTTTCCCTTAGTCGTTCCTTGGCATCTGGGTCTGGAAACTGGGCGTGCTTGGCTTTGTGATACTGCCGTTCCAGTTCGGTCTCATCCGGGACAGGTTCCACTGGCTCAGCCAGGGGAATACCGTGCTCCTCGAAGAGTGGAGAGAGTTTGGCTAGAACCCGGCGACCCTCAAGTCGGTTCCATTCATAGAGCTGATGCCAGCCATAGACGGCAGCCCAGCCTTCCATGGTCTTCAGTGATAACGGGCCAGCCTCCAGGGCGGTCAGGCGGCGAGTGAGGGCGGCGCGGCTCATGCTAGATCCACCAGCTTGATCCAGCGTTCGAAGATTTCTGGGGTCGGCGCATCGGCGAGCAGCACATCCCAGACCTGAGCGTTCAATTCATCCTTGGGCCGCTCATAGCTGGGCCACCCCGTTTCCTGCCGGCCAGGGCGAGGCCGACAGGGCACCTGGCTTTCCCACCCGTGTTCGTAGCGATGCGCGGCCTCTGGTCCCGAGGCAATCCATTCGGGGCCGGCATACCCCAGCGGCTGGGCGAAGATGATGCCCCATGTGTAGTGGTTCGGGTCAGGGTGTGCCATTGCATGGATGTATTCAAGGTCATGCAGGCCATCCAGGCTCATCTCTTCAAAGACAGTCGCCCAGGGACTTGGACCAGATTCCGTCACATCCTGTGCCTCCAGTGCCTCCAGGCGGCGTGCAAGCTGGGCTCTGCTCATGATGCCCTCCTCAAGTTGGCCTGGGTCTCCAGGGCGAGGATACGGGCCTCCAGATCGTGTTCGGTCAGGACGGTGGACAGGGACAAGGCGCAGTAGATCAGAGTCCGGGCCTTGGCCACTGGCATCCGGTCTCCGTCCACCTCTCGGTAGATGTAGGCCAGCGCGCGGCTGATGTCGGACTGGGTTTTCAGGCTTCGGGCAGCCATGGGGGGTCTCCGGTGAAAAAGGAAGTGTGATGGGTGATTGCGGCGGGGTTTCAGGGCAGAAAAGGGAGCCATAGGGGTAAACGGCGATGCTCTGGCGCGGGTCATGCCACACCCCCGGCGCGGGCTGGCGTGGGCTCGGTGATCTGAGCGGCGGGGGCCGCCCAGGCCTCGGCCTGGCGAACCAGCAGCAGCTCTGGCTTGATGCCGATGGGGTGACGGAGGGGGGCGCCGGTCCGGGAAGACACGAAGCCCACGCGGCCCGATGCGTCCACCACTACCCTGGGCTGGAACCTCTTCCAGAACCGCTGCGCCAGGTCCATCCGAGCAGCGGCCGGCGCCAACCGGTCCACCACATGGCCACCCATCCGGCAGGCGGAAGAGCGTCGGTCGAAGGGAATAGGCGTCCTGGCCAAGTGGGAGATCTGGATCATCACGCCACCCCCGCCCGGCACTCGGCTTCCGCCCGGGGCATCCCCGCGTCGAATTCGAGGATGGCCGCGCGCTCTTCGCGCAGGTCCTGGGCGTCCATTGGCGGCAGAGCGGCGCACAGGACCAGGAGTTTCATATCGAGCGTTCCCGGCACAAGGATGTCCATCAGCTGGGGCTTGAGGTCCCGCAACCGCTGCCGGTCCTCTGCGGTGAGCATGGCCGCGGGCCGAAAGAGGATGCGCTCCCCCTCCACCCGCAACTCCACGCCCAGCCGGGTTATGGCTTCCAGAAAGGCGATTGCCTCACCTCGGGGCGTCATTCCTCACCCCAGTCGCTACCAGCAGCGGAAAGTAAAAGGGGGGGGTATGTATTTCGCGTCCCAAACGCCCCATCCGCCCCAGATTCAATGATGGTGCGGGTTTCATGCGGGACGTTTTGATTTTCAGACTGTCCCTCAGCGTCGCACCGTCCCACTGTCCAGAGGCGGTCCAAGCGGAGGACGACGAAGTCTTGGCGTCCTCCGTCTGGTGCAGTTCGTCTTGCCTTGTTGCGGTCGGCCTTTTCCAGGACCAGCCAGCCGGCTTCATGAAGGCGTTTCCACAGGGCCCGTTCGCCCACGCCCAGGGTCACTTGACGGGATGCCTCCTGGTATGCGGCGGAGGGGATCAGCCACACTTCCTCTTTCTTTGGGGCGATGAACCCAAGGCGCGGCCCTTTGGCTTGGCCGTCCTGCACCCCGCACCGGGAGGCCCACTCATCAGGCATGGGCCCCAGTTCCCCATGGGCCAGGTGCCCGCGGCCAGAGCTTAAGCAGCTGGTGAGGCCTTCGCGGAACCTCTCCGCGGGGTTTGCTTCGGAAACAATTGCGGCCTGGGCTCCGGTCATCTCCAGGATGAGGGCCCACAGGCGGCGGCCCAGTGCGGCCAGTTCCGCGGCGGGCAGGACGGCCCGGTCCTGGGCGAAGGCCTCCAGGACAGGCCAGGCGCTCCACAGATCGGCGGCGATGTCACCCGTCCGGTTGTTCTCCCCGGCCTCCCGGAGCTGCCGGCGGGCCCGCGCATGGGCCTCCCGCCGGATCTTGAGCGCCCGGTCCCGGTCCTGGGCCTGCCACACGATGAAGGCGGCCATCAGCCCGGCATGGAGCCCTGCGGCGCGGTCCTCCTGCAGGCCATCCAAGACGGTCCAGACCATGTCACCGGCGGCCCACTCCAGGCAGAGCACGCGAGACCGCAGGCTTTCGCCGTCCGGAAGATCCTCGCCGGTACTCATCACCAGCCCGCGGGGCAGCTTGTCGCCCTTCAGGGTTCGGGCGTCCGATGCGGCGCGGTCCCGGGTCACCCGGTTGAAGGCGCCGCGCAGGAGGCGGTCCGCCTTCTTGGTCGCCTCTGCAACCTCACGGGGCCCGCCCTGGGGCCGGTAGTCATCCACCAGACCCAGCACGTCCTTGGCGTAGAACAGCGTCAGTTCCAGGGCCGTGATGGACGTTTCCCAGGACTGCAGCGGCGCCTTGGCATCCAGGCCCGGCCCGAAGTGTCCGACGGCGATGCTGGCCAGTTCTGTCTTCCCTGAGCCCTTCGAGCCAGAGACGTGGATGCTGAAAGGGCATTCATCCACCACGGCCCGGAAGGGAGCAAGCCACACGGACGCCGTCACCACACCCGGGCCCAGGTCCAGAGCCCGCAGGCTGGAGCGGAAGGCCTTCGTGAGGTACTGGCCCTGAAGCGGAGCCGCCAGGGTGAAGAGCGCCAGACGGCCGCGAAGGTCCACGTCCACATTCTCCAGCGGCCCGTTCGCCCCAAGGGCGCCGCCGGCATGGAGGAAACACCATTGGCCCTCCTGCTTCCGCCACCCGGTGCACAGGAACGCCCGCCGGCGGGCCGGCCTGGACAGGTGCTGGATGGCGGCGCGCAGCTGGTCCTTGGTGCTGGTCCCGGCATTGATGAT
>Ga0302279_10000790_pt1 | contig 46614 bp, 34 predicted proteins | sample III_Bog_N3_3_FD_194541 | JGI IMG/M metagenome (GOLD analysis project Ga0302279, IMG submission 194541) | Peat permafrost microbial communities from Stordalen Mire near Abisko, Sweden - III_Bog_N3_3 | ecosystem: Environmental > Terrestrial > Soil > Wetlands > Peat | place: Sweden: Abisko... | reverse complement strand
TCGGCCGCCCCATCGCCAACGTGCGCATCTATATCCTGGACGGTCGGGGCCAGCCGGTGCCCATCGGGGTGGCGGGGGAGTTGCACATCGGCGGAGCGGGGGTGGCCCGGGGCTATCTGAACCGTCCCGAGCTGACGGCGGAGCGGTTCCTGGCCAATCCCTTCAGCGCGGAACCGGATGCGCGGATGTTCCGGACCGGGGACCTGGGCCGATGGCTGGCGGACGGGACCATTGAGTTCCTGGGCCGGAACGATTTCCAGGTGAAGCTCCGGGGCTTCCGGATCGAGTTGGGGGAGATCGAGGTGCGGCTGCGGGATTTCCCGGAGGTGCGGGAAGCGTTGGTGGTGGCCCGGGAGGAAGGGCCGGGAGAAAAGCGGCTGGTGGCCTACTATACTTCTGGCCAGGAGATGGGTGCCGAGGCACTGCGGGCGCACCTCTCGGCGAGCCTGCCGGAATACATGGTGCCGGCGGCCTTCGTACGGCTGGAGGCGCTGCCGCTGACGCCCAACGGCAAGCTGGACCGCAAGGCCCTGCCGGCGCCGGGGGGGGATGCCTATGCCGTTCACGGCTATGAACCGCCTTTGGGCGAAATCGAAACCCTGCTCGCCGGCATCTGGTCGGAACTGCTCCAGCTGGAGCGGGTCGGCCGGTTCGACAACTTCTTCGAACGGGGCGGGCATTCCCTGCTGGCGGTGCAGCTGGTCTCCCGGCTGCGCCGGGTGCTGGGGCTGGAGGTTCCCATCGGCGATCTCTTCGCCCATCCGGTCCTCGCCCATTTCGCCCGCAGGCTGGCCCAGGCGGCCCGGCCGCAGCTGCCGCCGGTGACGGCCGCGGCCCGCCCGGATCGCATCCCGCTCTCCTTCGCCCAGCAGCGGCTGTGGTTCCTGGCGCAGCTGCCCGGGGTGAGCGAGGCCTACCACATTGCCGGCGGGCTGCGCTTGCGGGGACCCCTGGACCGGGACGCCCTGCGGCGGGCCCTGGACCGCATCCTGACCCGGCACGAGGCGCTGCGCACCACCTTCGGCCTCCGGGACGGGGAGCCGGAACAGCGCATCGCCGGGGTGGGAACCTGCCGGTTCCAGCTGCTGGAGCAGGCGGCGGCCGACCCGGCCGAGCTGGGACGGCTGGCGGCGGAGGAGGCCGGGCTTCCCTTCGACCTGGAGCGGGGCCCTCTGGTGCGGGGAAGGTTGCTGCGGGAGGCGGCGGACCGGCACACCCTGCTGATCACCATGCACCACATCGTGGCGGACGGGTGGTCCATGGGGATCCTGGTCAAGGAACTGGGCGCGCTGGTTCGGGCCTACGCCAAAGGTGAGCCGGATCCCTTGCCTGAGCTTGGGGTGCAGGTTGCCGACCACGCGCTCTGGCAGCGGCAATGGCTCACCGCCGAGCGGCTCCAGGATCAGGTCGCCTATTGGCAGGCGGCCCTGGCCGGGGCGCCGGCCCGGTTGCAGCTGCCCCTGGACCACCCGCGCCCCTTGCTGCAGGACCACACCGGCGGGCGGGTGGCCTTCGAGTTGGATGCGGGGCTGACCGAGGGCTTGAAGCAGCTGGGCCGGCGGCGGGGGGCGACCCTGTTCATGACCCTCCTGGCGGGTTGGGCAGCCCTGCTCTCAAGGCTATCGGCCCAGGATGACGTGGTGATCGGGGTTCCTACGGCCAACCGGGGACAAGCCGAGATCGAGGGGCTGATCGGGTTCTTTGTGAACACGCTGGCGCTGCGGTTGGACCTTGCCGCGTGCACGGTGGCGGAACTGTTGGTGCGGGTTAAGGAGCAGGTGCTGGCGGCCCAGGCGAACCAGGACCTGCCCTTCGAGCAGGTGGTGGAACGGGTGAATCCGGCGCGAAGCCTGAGCCACAGTCCGCTGTTCCAGGTGATGTTCGCCTGGCAGAACGCGGAGGCCGGCGTGTTCGAGTTGCCGGGCCTGAGCCTGGAGTCCCTGGCGGGGGTTTTCCCTGGGCCGGCGAAGTTCGACCTGAGCTTGTCGCTGCGGGAGGCAAACGGCCGGATCCAGGGCGGGCTGGAATATGCCTTGGCGCTGTTCGAGCGGGAGACGGCGGAACGTTGGCTGGGGTATTTCCGGACCCTGCTAGCGGCGATGGTGGCTGACGAGGCCATGCCGGTGGATCGGCTGGAGTTCCTGCCCGAGGCGGAGCGCCGGCTGGTACTCGATACCTGGAACGCGACCGGGGCGGATTATCCGGCGGAGCGATGCGTGCACCAGCTGTTTGAAGCCCAGGTGAGCAGGAACCCGGAGGCGGTGGCCCTGGTCTTTGGCGAGCAGACCCTGAGCTATGCGGAACTGAATGCCCGGGCCAACCGGCTGGCGCACCACCTGCGGATGCTGGGAGTGCAACCCGACGCCCGGGTGGCGCTCTGTATGGAGCGCAGCCTGGACCAGGTGGTGGGCCTGCTGGCGGTGCTCAAGGCCGGCGGGGCCTACGTGCCCCTGGACCCGGCCTACCCGCCGGAACGGCTGCGGCATATGCTGGCCGACAGCGAGCCGGTGGTCCTGCTGACCCAGGGCGACCTCACCTCGGGCTGGGCGGAAGCCGTGCCGGTGCTCGACCTGGGCGATGCCTTCGCGGACCAGCCGGCCACCGACCCCGATCCCGCCGAGGTGGGCCTCACCTCCCGGCACCTGGCCTACGTGATCTACACCTCCGGTTCCACCGGCACGCCCAAGGGGGTGATGGTCGAGCACAAAGGCCTATGCAACCTGGTCACGGCTCAAAGTCAGCGATTTGGGGTCGTGACTGGCAACCGGGTCCTTCAGATCGCTTCCTTTAGTTTCGACGCCTGCATCTTTGAAATACTCATGGCGCTCTGTGGGGGCGCCTCACTCCATCTCCCTCCGCAGGGGGTTCACCTCGCGGGCGAGGTGCTGGGTCGGTTGATCGATTTGTATGCAATCACCCATGCCACCTTGACGCCTGCAGTGCTCGCGTCCTTGCCGGATCAGGATGTCCTTGCCTCGCTCCGAACGCTGATCCTTGCGGGAGACGCCCTGAAGGGCACCTTGGTCAGGCGCTGGGCGCCGGGTCGGTGTCTTTTCAATGCATACGGGCCCACCGAGGCAACGGTGTGGGCGACCCTGCATCGGTGCCGGGAGGAGGCCCACTGCGATCCACCCATCGGCCGCCCCATCGCCAACGTGCGCATCTACATCCTGGACGGTCGGGGCCAGCCGGTGCCCATCGGGGTGGCGGGGGAGTTGCACATCGGCGGAGCGGGGGTGGCCCGGGGCTACCTGAACCGTCCCGAGTTGACGGCGGAGCGGTTCCTGGCCGATCCCTTCAGCGCGGAACCGGATGCGCGAATGTTCCGGACCGGGGACCTGGGTCGATGGCTGGCGGACGGGACCATCGAGTTCCTGGGCCGGAACGATTTCCAGGTTAAACTCCGGGGCTTCCGGATCGAGCTGGGGGAGATCGAGGCGCGGCTGCGGGAGTACCCCGAGGTGCGGGAGACGGTGGTGGTGGCCCGGGAGGAAGGGCCGGGGGACCAGCGTCTGGTGGCCTACTACACCTCTGGCCAGAAATTGGGTGCCGAGGCGCTGCGGGCGCACCTCTCGGCGAGCCTGCCGGAATACATGGTGCCGGCGGCCTTCGTACGGCTGGAGGCGCTGCCGCTGACGCCCCACGGCAAGCTGGACCGCAAGGCCCTGCCGCCGCCGGGGGGGGATGCCTATGCGGTCCGGGCCTACGCCCCTCCGGAAGGGGAGGTGGAGGTGGCTTTGGCCAGGATCTGGGCGGAACTGTTGAAGGTGGAGCGGGTGGGCCGATTTGACAGCTTTTTCGAACTGGGTGGACATTCCCTGCTGATGGTGCGCATGGTGACGGCCTGCCAACAGGCAAGCCTTGGCTTCAGCCTTGCGGATGCCTATGCCAGCCCGACCCTCGCAGCGCTGGCCTCCCGGATGACCGGGCCGATGGGGCAGCATGCCGCGGACTCGGCGATCCTGGTGCGGGCCGGCTCGGGGAGCCCCATATTCCTCATGCATGATGGGCAGCCCTCAATTCTGTATGCTTTCCAACTTGCGCCCCACCTGGCTGCCGGGGTTCCGGTCTATGCCCTTCCGCCCTCGCCTCAGGATGCATGGCCTGCGATAACCGTCCAGGGCTTGGCCACGCGTCTGGTTCGTTTGATCCGCCAAGTCCAGCCCCAGGGGCCCTACCGGCTCGCAGGATGGTCCTTTGGTGGGATCCTGGCCTACGAGACCGCATTTCAACTTCTGGGGGAGGATGAGAAGGTTGAATTCCTGGGGTTGCTGGACACCCCTTACGGGGCGGGCGGTTATGTGGCCCCGCCCTTGGGAATGCCTGTCCATCTGTTCCCGGCCCTGGAACCCGGTGGACTCATGCTTCCAAGGACTTGGCAAGACGTGGTGCGAGAAGGAGCTCTGCATGTAGTCCCGGTCTCTGGAACGCATCATTCGATGCTGCAGGCACCTCACCTGGAGGCGCTGGGAGGGAAAATCTCGATGGCGCTGGACGAGGCGGCTGGGGACCGGTTGGAGACCTGGGGCCGCGATGTCCCCCTGGTACCGTTGCAGGCTGCTCAATCGGGCCTGTCATCCGAAATCAGAAACTGACCCACCTCGCGAGGCTTATGCCACGTGTAATTTCTCCGAACGGGCTTGGGGTTGGATTCCTTCCAGAGGGAAGCAAGTCCCTGTAGGAAGGCTTCCAGGTCGGCAGCCACTGGTGAATGGGGCTCGTCCGCCCCTTGGGGTGATAGCGTCTTGATCTGCTTCTGCCAGCGGCGGATGGCCGCCAGGAGTCGAAGCGGACCCAGTTCCAAGGCCCGGTGTCGCCATGCCTTCAAGGCGGTCATACCCCTGCAGGCGCCGAATCAGCGGACCGGATTACTAAGGCAAATCGAGTACGATCTGATGGCCCGGCCCAGCGAGTACGGGAGGAAATGGGTGAGGCAGGACGGGAAGCGCTCACCCGCACCAGGATTCGGCCGGAAAGGCAGGTTCAGGGGCTGCGCCGGAGCCTTCCGGATCCGGCGGCGGTTCGTCACCGATGGGCTGGGACCCTGGGTTGGGAACCCCCGGCCCGGGGAGGATCAGCCCCGGCATGAAGGGGATGAGGGAGAAGGACGGGTCAAGGATCCGGAGGGTCAGACCCTCACCCACCAGCTGGCCGGCGGCAGTCGCGGGTTCGGGCGTCGAACACGGGCATCGTGGAACGGGATCCACAGCCACAATCGTGAGGCCTTGGTAGTGGATGACGCCGCCTTCCGGCAGGAACCTCACCAGGCTTGGCGACTTTTCCTTCGTGCCGTCGAGTTGATAGGTGGCCGAAGCCCCCGGCCGCAGGCAATGGCAGCCACTGGCTGTGGCTTCAGGTCGCGGACACGGGCACCCGCCCGCCACAGCTGCATCCTTCAGACACCCGCAGGCCGAGCCTGGATCCCGGCGCAGCCCGGTTGGTGCGGATTGGCCTGGACCGGTCTGGATCACCGCAACGGTTCGACTCGTCTGGTTTTGCACGGTAACGGCAACCGTCGCTTCGGCGGATGGGCTGCCTCCCAGGAGGACGAAGGCCACGGAAAACAAAGGAGGGAACAGGGAACGAATGGACATGGTGAGCCTCCACGAGAGTCTTGATCCAGACCATGTGAGGTGGTTGGACCCGAGGTTCCCGCGGACGGACGCGGTGCTCTGGCCGCCACCCGGGCAACCCCGGATCTTGATACCCACGCCTGTCGCCAAGCCGGGTGGCCCCATGCCCCAGGCGGGATCCGCATCGCCGGGAACCTGACTGAGCGCGGGGCCACCTTCGGACCGGCGAGCAGGGCTTTGTTGGCCGTGATCTCCACCTCCAGCCAAAGGCGAAAGTCCTGGCCCGTGGTCTGCAGCTTCCGGCGCAGATCGTCGCAGGCGTGGTGGCTGCCGGCCTCCTGCTCGAAGGCATGGAGGGTGCGCCGCACCCAGTTGTCGAAGTTCCCCGCCAGGGCCACGGAACGGGCGTGGACCACGTCGCCGGGGGGCAGCGGGTCCACCTCTTCCAGCCCAGGGCGCTCGCCTGGTTCCTTCAGATCCGTGAACTCGTCCTGCGCCAAGTCCAATCCCACCACCATGCGTTTAGCCAGGGGATGCCGGAAGATGGGATCGCCCAGGCCCGGGCTTCGAACCGGCCCATAGGCCGCCAGCGAGGACCGCACCAGCCTGACAGGCAGCGGCGGATGCCCGATGGCGCCGATCCGCCGCGCCCCACCCAGGGCCACAGCGGCCTTGGAGGGCACATTGCCGGCCCGCAGCGGCGCGGGCGGGTGCCAGGCACCAGCGGCCAGAACGAAGATGAGTGCGTTTCTGCCATCCATGCCCATGGCGGCTCCTCCATTGCCCGGCTGGCGGCGCCGGGCGGGTCTGCCTATGACATGCGCAGATCCCGACCAAACGTTCCCCAGGTCAGGAGCCCCCGGCGAGGTCCCGTTCGATGACCAGGCACTGGGCATGGCGCCAGGGGCCTCTGGACCGGGTGGGCGTGAGGCTCTCCAACGCGGGCTCCCTAGGAATGGAGAGGTCCAAGGTCGATATCGGCGATGAGCCCAGCCTGCTGGGTCGGGCGCCATCCCAGCCGTTGCTGGGTCATCGCACTGGAAGCTGGAGCGTCCATACCAACGAAGAACCCCAGCCAGCCAAAATGAACGGCTGCCTCCTCGGGCGACATGGAGACGACAGGAATCTTCAAGGCGCGGCCGATGGCTTCCGCAATCTCTCGAACCGGCACCCCCTCTTCGGCGACCGCGTGATACCTCGCCCCGGCAGATCCTTTCTCAAGCGCCAGGCGGTAGAGGGGTGCAGCATCGAGCCGGTGCACCGCAGGCCAGCGGTTGAGCCCGTCACCGACATAAGCCGAGACGCCCTTCTCGCGTGCGACCGCGATCGCGTAGGTGACGAGGCCTTGCTTGTCCCGGTCATGCACTTGCGGCAGGCGAATCGCCGACACGCGCACGCCGCGCGTCACCATCCGCATCGCCGTCTGTTCCGAAACGCGGGGAAGCGGGGAGTCGGAGGGTGCCTCCAGGTCTTCGGTGGCCAGACGGCCGGGAAGGACCCCGGTGGCCGAGGTGACAATCAAGGGGCGGTTTGAGCCCGCGAGTTCGTCGCCGAAGGTCTCGATGGCGCGCTTATCAATCTCACAGCTCTCCTTGAACTTCGAGAAGTCGTGAATGAAGGCAGTGTGAATCACCCCGTCCGATAGCGCGGCGCCATGACAAAGGCTTTCCAGGTCTTCAAGCTCGCCTCTCTGCACTTGAGCACCGGCGGCAACAAGAGCCTCGGCACCCGCATCTGAGCGAGCAAGACCGAGCACCTGATGGCCCGCCTGGAGGAGGTCCTTCACAACGACAGAACCGATAAAGCCGGTAGCACCGGTCACGAAAACACGCATGGGTGGCCCTCCATTTTTGGGTTATCAGACCGCTTTGCGGTCCGCCAGGGTTGAGAATAGGTGATCGAGCGAAGACGGGCTATGCTGCAGCGTCCGAATCCCATTCGCAATCGTCCGGAATGCTCCATGGATCCGCTTTCGGATCTGCTATCCCTGCCGAAACGGGACAGTTAAGAGTGCGGTGACTTTGCCAGGGGTCCGTTCAGGAGGGGCGGGTCCCCTGTCACGGCCAAAATGACAGTCAAACTTGCAATTCAAACTTGCAAGTTTGACTGTCATTTTGTAGCCTGAAACCATGAAGAAACCCAGCGACCTCGAACGCTCTGTCTCCGAACTGACCCAGGCCATCGGCCTGCTGGTGCGCCGGGTGCGTGCCGCCACAGCCTCCCAGGAGCTCTCCTGGAGCGAGAGCGCCGTGCTGGGCCGGCTCGCCCGGGGCGGACCCGCCACCACCGCCGAACTGGCCCGGGCCGAGGCCGTCAAGCCGCAGTCGATGGGAACCACCATCGCCGCGCTGGCGGCCATGGGCCTGGTAGAGCGCAAGCCGCACCCCACCGATGGCCGGCAAATCCACATCCAGCTCACCGCCCAGGGTGCGGCCACGCGCCAGCGGCTCAAGGAAGCCAAGCACACCTGGCTGGCCCGCGTGGTCTCCGAGCTCGACCCGCGGGACCAGGAGACCTTGTTCGCGGCCGGGGAGATCCTCAAGCGGCTGGCGGAACATTGAGCGGGCCTTCGGCAGGCCACGCCTGGCGGGCCCTGCGGCACCGCAACTTCAAACTCTACTTCGCCGGCCAGGGCATCTCGATCATCGGCACCTGGATGACCCGGATGGCCACCACCTGGCTGGTCTATCGCCTGACCCATTCCCCGTTGCTGCTCGGCGTGGTGGGCTTCGCCGGGCTGATTCCCACCTTCGTCCTCGCGCCCTTCGCTGGAGTCTGGATCGAGCGGCTCGAGCGCCGCCGGCTGCTGGTGTGGACCCAGGCCGCCGCCGGGATGCAGTCGCTGATTCTGGCCGCGCTCACCCTGGCCCGGGTCGTCACCTTCAGGGAAATCCTCGTCCTGGCGGTGTTCCAGGGCCTGATCAACGCCTTCGACACCCCCCTCCGGCAGCTCTTCGTGGGGCAGATGGTCGACGACCGGGAGGATCTCGGCAACGCCATCGCCATCAGTTCGTCCCTGGCCAACGGCGCGCGGCTGATCGGCCCGGCCATCGCCGGCCTGGTGATCGCGGGCTTCGGCGAAGGCGGCTGTTTCCTCATCGACGGCATCAGCTACCTGGCGGTGATCGCCTCCCTGGTGATGATGCGCCTCCAACCGCAGGCCACCCGGCCGAACAACGCCGGCATGCTCGAGCAGATGCGCGAGGGCTGGCGGTATGTCAACGGGTTCCGCCCAGTGCGGGCGATCCTGCTGCTTTCGGCCCTGCTCGCCCTCATGGGCTACCCCTACAGCGTCCTGCTGCCGGTGTTCGCCGGCCAGGTGCTGCACGGCGGCCCGGCCACCCTGGGCTGGCTGACCGCGGCCTCGGGCATCGGCGCGCTGGGGTCGGGCCTTTCCCTGGCCTTCCGCAGGTCCACTGAAGGGCTCACCCGCATGCTCCAGATCGCGGCCTCGGCGCTGGGAGGCGGGCTGATCCTGTTCGGCCTGTCCCATACCCTGTGGCTGTCGATGGGGCTGATGGTGCTGATCGGCTTCGGCATGATGCAGGTCTTTGCCGCCAGCAACACCCTCATCCAGACCCTGGTGCCGGAGGACAAGAAGGGCCGTGTGATGAGCTACTTCGTCATGTCCATGTTCGGCACGGCGCCGTTCGGCAGCCTGCTGGCGGGCGCCCTGGCCCACCGGATCGGCGCCCCCCATACCGTCTTCGTGACCGGGGCGTTCTGTCTGGCCGGATCGTTCTGGTTCGGGATGGAGCTGCCCGCGGTCCAGGCCGTCCTCCAAGCCACCCCTTAACTCCTTGGAAAGGAATAAAGATCATGACCTATACCCACGCCCTCGCCTGTTTCTTCGCCGGCCTTTTGTGCGCCAATACCGTGCCGCACTTCGTGCATGGCATTTCCGGGGACCGGTTCCCCACTCCGTTCGCCAACCCGCCCGGCAAAGGCCTGTCCTCGCCCATGGTGAACGTGCTCTGGTCCCTGCTCAACCTGGCCATCGGCGGCATGCTGTTCCGGGCCGGCCGGGTCGCGGGCGGCGATGCCGCCCTCGGGATCTTCTTCGCCGGCGTCGCGGCGATCAGCATCCTGTCGAGTGTGCGGTTCGCCGGCAAGAATGCCCAGTGACCTTGTGCGCTCGGAACCTCGAACGAGAACGCAGACAGGGACGCGCCAATGGCTCGCCTTTCATTTTGAAGCCATCGGCCGTGGCAGCCCCGGTCAGATCGGCCTAATTATTTGTTTTTTAAGATACTTAAGTAATGGCACGGAACCAGCATAGGGTATCCATAGCTGCGTTTGGCCCACCCATTTAACGATGAGACAGGATCCGCCATGAAATGCTCGACGGAAAGGTTAAAGCCCCGATTGGCGCTGCTGCCCTTGGTGGTCCTGGTCTTCTCGGGCTGCCTGGCCATGGCCCAGGGCGCCGCCGCCCCGGGTTCAGCGCCGGAACCGGTCAAGCCCTCCGAGAGGCCCCCGGGCCAGACTGCGGAACCCAGCCAGGAAAAGGATCACCTGGTTCAGGCTCAGGCCGACAAGCCAAAGCCCGTCAGCACCTGGGGGAGCGGCGACGGCAAGAGTTACCTGGTCCCGGCGGTTGAGGCGCCGGCCTTCCTCACCCTGCTCAGCCTCTACGACCGGCATGCCTACCCCGACCAGACCGAGGACGGGAAGAAGGTCTACAGTTCGACCATGTCAAGCACCTGGGACCATGTCCGCCATCAGCACTGGGTGATCGACCAGGACCCTTTCGCCGTCAACCAGTTCATGCACCCGTACCAGGGAACCATCTTCCATGGCTTCGCCCGGTCGGCCGGCCTCAACTACTGGGAAGCTCTGGCTTATGACAACATGGGCAGCTTCGAATGGAAGATGGCCGGGGAGACCGATCCCCCATCCATCAACGACCAGATCGCCACCGGCATCGCCGGAAGCTTCTTCGGCGAGGCGCTGTTCCGGATGGCCAGCCTGCTGTGGGAGGACGATGAAAGCGACCCCAGCTTCTTCCGCAAGCTGGGCGGCACCCTCATCTCACCCTCGGCGGGGTTCAACCGTTATGTCTTCGGCAACCGGTTCCGATCCTCGTTCTCGAGCGGGGACCCGGCGGTCTTCTCCTGGCTCCAGGTGGGTGAAGGCCTGCAGTCGGACCAGAACGACGAGGGCGTCAAGAGCACCGGCAACCGGAACCAGGCCATGGCGACGTTCTCCCTGGCCTACGGGCTTCCGGGCAAGGACGGCTATACCTATACGCGACCGTTCGACTATTTCCATTTCGAGTTCGACGCGCTGGCGAATTCAGGCAATACCGTCGACAACGTGATGATCCGCGGCCTCCTGCTGGGGACGGACTACGAGGTCGGCAGCGCCATCGATGGCATATGGGGCCTCTACGGCGGCTACGACTATATTTCGCCATACATCTTCCGTATTTCGAGCACCTCCCTCTCAATCGGGACCACGTTCCAGGCGAAGCTCTCGGATCCGGTGACGCTGCAGGGGTCGCTCCTCGCGGGCGGCGGCTATGGCGCGGCCGGCAATGTCACCCCCGTGGGCCAGCGCGACTACCACTATGGCTTCACGCCGCAGGCGCTGGCTGCGATGCGGCTCATCTTCGGTCGCTGGGCCATGCTCGACGCGACGGAACGCTACTATTACGTGAGCGGCACGGGCAGCGACAACCTCGGCGGCAATGAATCCGTCCACCGCCTGAACGCCGGTTTCACCATTCGTCTGTTCGGCCAGCAGGCCATCGGATTCCAGTACATCGCCTCGACCCGCAGCGCGCACTATCCGGGCCTGCCGGACAGCCACCAGGCGGTGGGAACCGTGGCCCTCGTCTACACCCTGCTCGGCAAGACCGGGTTCGGCGCGGTGAAATGATGCGATCCAGCCCTGGAAAGGCGGTGCGACGCATGGCAACGCCCTTGAAATACCTGATCGTCCTGGTTCTGCCGATTTCGGCCTTGGCCCAGGACCCGGCCGCGGAGCCCACCTTGCTGGGCGCTGGCGCCCGTTCGCGGCCGGTCTACGACGGTTCGGCTTCGCAGCATCTGGAAGTCGTCCCGGTGCTGCGCACCTGGACCCCGCTGATGTTCGCCCGGTCCACTCGGGGTCCCCTCGAAGGCGGCTTTCACGTGGAAGCCCTGCCTGGCCTGGACGCCGGAGTGCAGCTGGCCTATGAGCAGGGCCGCACGACCAGCGAATCCACCTTCCTGAGCGCGCACGACCTGCCCAATATCGGCAAGGGCGGCTCCTACGGCGCCCACCTCGAGTGGAACGGCAAGCTGGGCCCCGCGCCGATCAACGCCATCCTGCGCTCCCGGCAGAACCTGAAGGCCGGCCAGGGCCTCCAGGCCGACCTCAGGCTCACGGCAGGCGTATTCCAGGCCTGGGGCATCGAAGCGGGCGTCGTGAGCGAGGCCACCTGGGCCGACGCCCGGTCGAACCGGACGATGTACGGCATCACCACCCAGCAGGCCGCGATCAGCGGCCTGCCCGCCTTCTCCCCGGGGAGCGGGCTGGTCTCTGCCAGCCTGGGGCTGATCGGGTCCTTCGACCTGGCCGAACATTGGCTCCTGGTCGGCCAGGTCGAAGGCCGGCGCATGGAAGGTGACGCGGCGCGAAGCCCGCTGACGGAAAAGCGGTCGAACCTCTACGCGACCGCGGGCGCGGCCTACCGGTTCTGAGCCAGCTTGGCGAACCAGTCGTAGAGGGCCTACCGGCCGACGGAAATTGTAATTATAATCGGCCCATTCCCAGCACACCTTTTCCTCCCGCCCTGCGGTCACGCAGCAGCTGGATTCGACGTTTCAAACGGTCCGAGGGGTCCCATGAACAGGCTCGAAGGCAAGATCGCCATCATCACCGGCGGCGCCAGTGGCATCGGCGAAGCGGCGGTGCGGAAATTCGTCGCCGAGGGCGCACGGGTCGTCATCGCCGATCTCCAGGAGAAGCAAGGGCTGGAACTTGCCGACTCGCTCCTGGGCCAAACGGTCTTCCTGAGGACAGACGTCAGCAGCGAAGCCGACGTCCGGCATCTGGTGGAAGTCACCCTCGAACGCTTCGGGCGGCTGGACTGCTTCTACAACAACGCCGGGTTCGGCTGCGGCACCCGGCCGGTCGCCGAAACCCCCATGGCGGATTTTGATCTCCAGATGGCGGTGCTGCTGCGGGGAACCTTCCTCGGCATCAAATACGCCGCGGCCGCCATGCAGCGGCAGCGGTCCGGGGTCATCGTCAACACCTCGAGCGTGGCCGGCGTGAGTGGCGGCTACGCCAACCATGTCTACAGCGCAGCCAAGGCCGGGGTGATCAGCCTCACCCGCACCACGGCCCTGGAGTTGGGCGAGAGCGGGATCCGGGTCAATTGCCTATGCCCCGGCGCCATCGCCACGCCGATCTTCGTGCACGGCATCCCCCTCACCGACACCGAGCGGGAACAGTCCCTGGTCATCGTTGCCCAGGCGCTGGGGCGCAATCCCCTGGGGCGATGCGGGCTGCCGGAGGACGTGGCCAACGTGGCGCTCTGGCTGGCCAGTGAGGAATCCAGTTTCGTCAATGGCCAGGCGATCGTCGTGGACGGTGGCTTGGCCAGCGGGAAGATGTGGTCCGAGATGCAGAACACCACGAACAACCTGTTCAGGAATCTGAAAAACCAATTCCCGGCCGCCTTTGCCGAGGGATCCGGGAAATAGTCGGGGGCCTGATCCTCCCGACCCGTCCCCAGGCCGCGGTGAGAGTCCTTGACAAGCGGGCGACAGGGGCAGAAAGTCCTTGATCGATAGGCCCGTTCCGCTCGCTCCTGCGCTTCCCCGGCAAGAACGCAGGTCAGGCCGGAATCGAAAGGTGCACCATGGCCCAGACCACCTCTTTCACCCTGAACGGCAAGATCGTGCAAGTGAACGCGGACCCCACCCGGATGCTGGTGTGGGTGCTCCGGTACAACCTGGGCCTCACCGGCACCAAGGTCGGCTGCGAGGCGGGACTGTGCGGCGCCTGCACCGTGCTGGTGGACGGCGAGCCGACCTTCTCCTGCTCCACCCCCTTGGCCGACGTGGCCGGGAAGTCCGTCCTCACCATCGAGGGACTGGCCAAGGACGGGGTCCTGCACCCGGTCCAGCGCGCCTTCCAGGAGCACCAAGCCTTCCAGTGCGGCTACTGCACCTCGGGCATGATCCTCGGCGCCTACGCCATCCTGCAGAAGAAGCCCAGGGCCACCCGGGCCGAGATCATGGAACAGCTGGAGGGAAACCTCTGCCGCTGCGGTTCCCACCCGCGGATCCTGGACGCGGTGGAAGCGGCCGGCAAGGAAATGGGAGGTGTCCAGTGAAGCGGCGCGACTTCCTCGGGTTCGCCGGAGCCTCCGGACTGTTCATCCTGTTCGGATCCGCCGCCGAGGCGGCGCCCCAGCTGGTCCCCGCCCGCCCGGCGGGCTACCCCATGGACTTCAACGCCTACCTGCGCATCGCCCCGGACGGCCGGGTGGGCTGCTTCGTGGGCAAAGTGGAGATGGGCCAGGGCAACATGACCGCCCTGGCCATGCTGGCGGCGGAGGAACTGGACGTGCCCCTGGAGCGGGTGGACATGCTCATGGGCGACACCGACCTCTGCCCCTGGGATGGCGGCACCGGGGGGTCGCTCAGCATCTGGCAGTTCGGTCCGGTTTTGACCGCGGCCGCCGCTGAGGCGCGGGCCGTGCTGCTGGCAATGGCCGGCGAGCGTCTCCAGGTGCCGGCGGACCGGCTGGTGGTGCAGGATGGGGTCGTTTCGGTCAAGGGCGCTCCGGAACGGCAGGTCGCCTACGGCGAACTGGTCCAGGGCAAGCGGATCGAGCGCCACCTGGCGGACGTGAAGCCCAAGCCCGCATCGGGCTATACCCTGGTGGGCAAGTCCGCCCCCCGCAAGGACGCCCTGGAGAAGGTCAGCGGCGCCGCCCGCTTCAGCGCCGACCAGAAGCTGCCCGGCACGCTGCACGCCTGCATCGTGCGGGCCCCGGCCCACGGCACCCGTCTCAAGACCGTGGACACCTCCGCGGCGGAACGCATTCCCGGGGTGCGCGTGCTGCGGGACGGCAACCTGGTGGCGGTCCTGCACGAGTTCCCGGACCAGGCGCGCAAGGCTCTGGACCTGGTCAAGGCCAGCTTCGAAGGCAGCCCGCGGCCCCTGGACGACCGCACCATCTACCGCCATCTGGCGGACCAGGCGGGCGAAGCCAAGGTGGGGGTCCAGGAGGGGGACCTGAAGGCTGGCGAAGCCAAGGCCGCCACCCTGGTCGAAGCGGACTACCTGAACGCCTATGTCGCCCACGCCGCCATCGAGCCGCACTCCGCCGTGGCCCAGTGGAAGGACGGCAGGATGACCGTGTGGGCCGGGGTCCAGGCCCCGTTCCGGGTGAAGGCCCAGGTGGCGGAGGCCCTCCGGCTTCCGACGGACAAGGTCCGCATCATCACGCCGCAGATCGGCGGCGCCTTCGGCGGCAAGGCCGCGGGCCCCCAGGCGGTGGAAGCGGCCCGGCTGGCCCTGAAGGCCGGGGCGCCGGTGCAGGTGGTCTGGAACCGCAAAGAGGAGTTCTTCCTGGACACCTTCCGCCCGGCCGCGGTGGTGAAGATCCGCTCCGGGCTGGACCCGGCCGGGCGCATCACCTTCTGGGACTGCCAGGTCTGCGGCACCAGCGACCGGGAGGCCGAGATCGGCTATGACCTCCCCGCCAAGCGCTTCTCCTCCACCGGGGACGGGGGCGACCTCGGAACCAGCACCGGCGGCCTGCATCCCTTCCCCACCGGCGCCTGGCGGGCCCCGGCGGCCAACACCAACGTGTTCGCAAGGGAGTCGCACATGGACCTCCTGGCCGCCAAGGCCAAGGTCGACCCCCTGGCGTTCCGCCTGCGCCACCTCACCGACCCGCGGGTGATCCGGGTGCTGAAAATGGCCGCGGAGCGGTTCGGCTGGGTGGCCTTGCCGGGCCCTTCCGGGCGCGGGGTGGGGGTCGCCTGCGGCTCCTGGCGCGGCACCATCGTCGCCACCATGGCCGAGGTGGCCGTGGACCGTAGCACGGGCCAGGTGCGGGTGAAACGGGTGGTCCAGGCCCAGGACATGGGACTGGTGATCAATCCCGACGGGGCCCGTCAGCAGATGGAGGGGGCCATCGTCATGGGCCTGGGCTACTCGCTCAGCGAAGGCATGCGGTTCAAGGCCGGCCGGATCCTGGACGAGAACTTCGACACCTACCCGCTGCCCCGGTTCTCCTGGCTGCCGGTGATCGAAACGGTTCTGGTGGACAACCCGGGCCTGCAGGCCCAGGGTGGCGGCGAGCCGCCCATCGTCTGCATGGGCGCGGTCATCGCCAACGCCATCCATGATGCCGTGGGGGCGCGGGTGTTCGAGCTGCCCATGACCCCGGAGCGGATCCTGGCGGCGATCGCGAAAGGCGCCGGTGGCATCGGACAACCCAGCGGCAGCTGAGGGAGGCTGCGGTTCCGGAAGGTGGGGGCCACGGCAGCCGTTCAGGTGCTGGTCCCAGGTTGACTTGTAAAAGAACAGACACCAGAGACCCATCGCTGGCATCATTCGCGACGATATTCGAATGGAGCCTCGCCTTGCCGATGGATGCGGGCCAGCGATGAATTGAAGCTGTGAACCAGGAGCCGCTGATAAAAAAGCCGGTTCCGGGGCTGTGAAATTCTCCTAATTGTTAATGCAAATCATGCTATTTCTTTCCCAATCCAAAATCGAGGTGCCCGTGTTGGTCTTCTTCCTGGTTGCCCTGCTGGGTTTCTGGCTTTACAAGGAATCGGCCGCGCGCAAGGCCAAGGACCGGGAACTCGACCAGGAACTGGCCGCCCTTCGCCGGAGCCTGGAAAGCCTCCAGGCCCGGGCCAAAGCGACCGAGGAAACCCCCGTCCGGCCTGAACCGGCTCCGTTGGGGGATACCCAGCCGGTAGCGGTACCGGTGTGGATCCGCGAGCTTCCGGTTGTCCCCGCGCCAGGGGCGGCGGAACGGCCGCCCAGTCCGGAACCCGTCCCGGTGACCCAGTCCTTGGCCGCGGTGCCGGCGCCCGCCCAACGCCCTCGGCCCGAACCTCCCCGCCCTCCCGCACCCGAAGCGTCCCGCCCCAGGACGCCCTCCATCCCGCGGCCACCAGCCCAGCCGTTCGATTGGGAATCCCTGATCGGGGTCAAAATGTTCTCCTACATCGCGGGGGTCGCGCTGCTGGTGGCCGCGGTGGCCTTCCTGCGCTACAGCATGGACCACGGCTGGTTGAGCCCGCCCGTGCGCATGTCCATCGGCATCCTGGCGGGCATGGGCCTCCTGGTGGCCTGCGAGACCCGGCGCGCCCAGGCCTACGCCGTCACCGCCCATTCGCTCACGGCCGCCGGGATCGCCACCCTGTTCTCCACGTTCTACGCCTCGGCCTCGCTCTGGCACCTGCTGCCGCCCTGGGCGGCCTTCCTGCTGATGGCGCTGGTGACCGCGGTGGCGGTGGCCCTCTCCATCCGGCGGGATTCCATCTTCATCGCTCTGCTGGGGCTGGTGGGCGGGTTCGCCACCCCCATGCTCCTGTCCACCGGCGAGGACCGGCCGTTCGCGTTGTTCGGCTATCTCGCGCTCCTGAACCTGGGGCTGGGATGGGTGGCCTACCGCAAGCGCTGGCCCCTGCTCACGGCCATCACCTTGGGATGCACCGTGCTCTACCAGTTCGGCTGGGTCGCATCATTCCTGCAGGAATCCAACCTGACCATCGGCCTCGGGGTGTTCCTGCTGTTCCCCGCCCTGGCGTTCGGGGCCTTGCTGCTGGCCCGGAAAGGCGAGGAAGAGGAACTGCCCGATCTGTTCCGGAAGGCGACCGTGCTGTCGGCCTTGCCGCCGGTCCTGTTCGCCCTGCACCTGGCCACCACCCCGGCCTATGGCCAGCATTTCGGCATGATGTTCGGGTTCCTCTTCCTGGTTGCCGCGGGTCTGGCGGCCATCGCCCTGTTCCACGGGCCGGAATGGCTGCATGCCCTGGGGGCGGGTGGCGTACTGGCGGTATTCGGCGCCTGGACCGGATGCAGCTACTCCCATGACGCGTGGCCGGCCATCCTCGGCATCGCCGGTCTCTTCATCGGCCTTTACCTTTTCATTCCTTGGCTCCAGAGTCGTCTGGCCCGGAAACGGCCGTTCGAGGGCCCAGCCCTGCTGGCCGTATACGCGGCGCCGCTGCTCCTGTTCCTGTTTCCATCGCTGGTGTTCCTGGAGCCGGCCACCGCCGCTCCGGGCCTCCTGTTCGGCGCCCTCGCGCTCCTCCTGGCCCTGATGGCGGCCTTCGCCGTCCGCTTCCGGGAAGGCCGTCTGCACCTGCTGGCCTGCTGTTTCGCCCTGGTGGCGGAGGCGGCCTGGTCCTGGCGGTTCCTGGACGCCCAGCGGCTGCTGCCCGCCCTGCTGATCTATGGCGGGTTCGGCCTGTTCTACCTGGGCGTGCCGATCTGGGCGGAGCGCCGGGGCCGGCCGCTCCAGCCCGAAGGCAGCGGCGCCCTCCTGGCGTTCACCAGCCTCCCGATCCTGCTCTTCCTGGCAGCGGGACCGGTGGCCCACGCCAGCCTGACCGTCCTGGCGGTCCTGCTGGGCTTCCTGAATGCGGGACTGCTCTACGAAGCCTCCCGGCGACGCTACCCGGTGCTCTGCCTCCTGGGAATGCTGTTCAGCTGGATCCTGTTGGCCCTGTGGGCGGTCGCCGCCCTGGTGGTTTCCACCTTGCTCCCTGCCCTGCTGGTGGTGGCGGCTTTCGGGGTGCTGGTGGTGGCCGGCCGGGCCTGGCTGCAGGCCCGCAGTCCGGAGGGGTCCGAGGCCCGGTCGGATCCCGGCGGCCTGGAACTGGGACTGGCGGGACACCTCTTTCTCATGGCGGTGGCCTTCCAGCCGGCCCTGGCCACGCCCCCCTGGCCGTGGCTGGCGGTCCTGCTGGTGCTGGATCTGGCCCTCGGCATCGCCGCGCTGGTCCGGCGGCGGGCCGGGGCCCTGGTGGGTTCGGCGGTCCTCACCCAGGCGATCCTCATCGGCTGGGTGCTCAAGAATCCGGACCACGGGCAGCTGGCCGGCACCCTGGCGCCCTGGGCCGGACTGGCGTTCGCCGCCCTTGGCTTGGCCTGGTTCGAACTGGGAAGGCGGCGCGGCCTGGTCTTCGACCGGTCCGCCGGGCTCGGGCTACTGGGGGCCCAGGTGCTCCTGGTGGTCATCCAGGGTCAGTCCATGGCGCCGGTGTCCGGCCTCCTGGTGCTCATCCACGTTCTCCTGGCCCTGGGGCTGCTGACCCTGGCCTGGCGCAGCGGACGCCAGGGCTGGGCGGTGGCCCTGGCCTGCGGCACCGGGCTGGTTCTGCTGGCCGTATGCCTGGATCTGAACGGTCCGTCCGGCAGCGGCCAGCTCCTGGCCCTGGCTGCGCCCCTCTACCTGCTTCAGCTGGCTTATCCCCTCGCCCTTGGGGGCTTGGCCCGAAAAGAGAGGCTTCCGTTCCTGGCCGCGCTCCTAGCCAGCGCCGTCTTCTTCCTGGCGGCGAGGCCGGCCCTAGTGAACCTTGGCTACGGGCAGGTCATCGGGGCCCTTCCGGTGCTCCAGGCGCTGCTCCTGGTGCCGCACCTGGTTCGACTGCTCCGGCTCCAGCCGCCCGGCAGCCGTGACCTGGGCCGGCTGGCGGGAACGGCCGGGGCGATCCTCGCCTTCATCACCGTGGCCGTTCCGCTGCAATTGGACCGGGAATGGATCACCCTGGGCTGGGCCCTGCTGCTCGTGGCCCTGGCCTGGCTCTACGGGAGGGTGCGGCACAAGGGCCTGCTGCTCTGGGCCTGGGGCCTGGCCGGTGCGGTTTTCACCAGGCTGGCCCTGAATTCCGCGGTGCTGGAATACCACCCCCGCTCACCGGTGCCGGTGTGGAACTGGTATCTCTATACCTACCTGACCGCGGCGGCCTGTTGCTTCGGCGCGGCCTGGCTGCTGAAGGACCGCGACCAGGAGCCTCCAGCCGCGGGCCTGCCGCGCCTGTCGAGGGTCCTGCCTGGGGCCGGGGCGGTGCTCCTGTTCCTTCTTCTGAATATCGAGATCGCCGATAGCTTCAGCGCCGGTCCGGCCCTCACCTTCAATCTGCTGAACGGCAGCCTGGCCCAGGATCTCAGCTATACCCTGGGCTGGGCGCTGTTCGCGGTGCTGATGCTGGCGGCCGGCCTGGTGGCCCGGAACCGGTTTACCCGGACGGCGGCGATCCTGCTGCTCACGGTTACGGTCCTGAAGACATTCCTGCATGATCTTTCACGACTGGACGGCCTCTACCGGGTCGCCTCCTTCGTGGGTCTCGCCCTGAGCCTGGCGCTGGTGGCGGTCATTCTGCAGAAGTTCGTCCTGAGGCGCGGCGAGGAGTCGGCATGAAGGCCCCAGTCCTGGTGTTCGCGATGCTGGCCGTGCCCCTGGCGGCCCAGGTCTTTTCCTGGCAGCGCCAGATTCAGCCGGGGCCCGCCGGCCCCCAGCGCCTGGAGGTGGACCTTGCGCTCCTGGGGGCGTCCAGGGCGGGCCTGGCTGACCTGCGGCTGAAGGACGCCGCCGGGCGGGAGGTGCCCTACGTCCTGGTCCCCCCGGCCTCTGGCGAACCGGCCTGGATCCGGGCCCGGCCGCTGCCCCTGCCACGGACCCGGACCACCAGCGGCATGGAACTGGACCTGGGGGGCGAGGTGAAAACCTCGCGCCTGCGGCTGGAGGGACTGCGGGCGCCTTTCCTCAAGCGTTACCGGCTGGAGGGCAGCGGCGATCGGCAACGCTGGACCCAACTGGTGGCGCAGGGCAGCCTGTTCGATCTCCCCAGCGAGGGACTGCGCCTGCTGACCGCCGATTTCCCCGAGGGCAATTACCGCTATCTGCGCCTGGTGTGGGACGACCGCTCCAGCGCCCCCATGGCCCCGCCCAGGGCAGCCGCGGTTGCCCATGGGGGCGCTGGGCGCGCCCAGCCGGCCCTGGCGGGGCTTGATTTCCAGCGGCGTCCCGGGGAGCCCGGAGTGAGCCGGTTCGCCCTGCGGTTGCCGGGGCCGGGCATTCCGGTCCGGGCTCTGGTGCTGGAGGTGGCGGGGAACGGACCGATCCTGCGCGAGGCCAAGGTGGTGGAGCCCCGGCTCCAGGCAGGAGGCCTTGCCCCCCGGGAACTGGGTCTGGCTCAGCTCAAGCGCGCCCAGCAGGGTGACGCGAGCGCTTCGGATCTGCGGATCCCCATGGGGGCCCCCGCCGGCACGGAACTGGACATCCGGGTGGAGGACGGCAGCAACCCGCCCTTGGCCCTGACCGGGGTGAAGGCCGAGCTGGCGCCCCAGCCCTGGATCTACTTCGAAAGCCGGGATGGGGCCGCGCTCACGGCCCTGTGCGGCGATCCCAGGCTGGGCCCGCCCAGGTACGACCTGGAAGCGCTCCGGGACCGGCTGGCCCCGGACCGGGCCGCCCCATCCCACTGGGGCCCGGCACTGGCCGCCCCAGCCAGCGCGGCGCCGGTCGCCGCCGGTCCGGACGGAGAGCCCGGCGCCGCCCTTGATGCGGCGCGTTTCCGGTACCGCCGCCCGGTGCCCCAGGGGGCGCCGGGCCTGACCGCCCTGGCGCTGGACGCCCATGTGCTGGCCCACAGCCCCGGCCTCGGAGACCTGCGCCTGCTGGACCCGGAGGGGCGTCAGGTCCCCTATCTCCTGGAGCGGCGGGACGAGCCGCTCAGCCTGGAGCTGGCCCTGCCCAAAGGCTCCGCCAAGGGGCGAAGCAGCTGGTATACCCTGGCGCTGCCCCAGGCTGGACTCCCGGCATCGCGCCTAGTGCTGGAGACCGGTTTCCGGGTCTTCACCCGGCGGGTGCTGCTGTGGGAGGAAGACCCGGGCGGAGCTTCGCGCGAGCTGGTGGCCGGGACCTGGACCCACCTGGATCCCGAAACCCCTGCCCCGCCAATGGTGATCGCTTTGCCCGCCCTGCGGGCATCCCGGGTGACCCTCGAGGTGGACGAGGGCGACAACCAGCCGCTGCCCCTGAAGACCGCGCGGCTACTGCTGCCGGGCTGGCGGCTCAGGTTCTTCCAGCCCCAGGGACCCCTGAAGCTCTGCTACGGGCAGGATCTCGGGCCGCCCCAGTACGACCTGGCCCTGCTGGCCGAGCGCCTCCGTGACACGCCGGCCCGGGAAGTGACCTTCGGCCCGGATGGGATTGGTCCCGAGCCCGATCGTGGGCCGGGAATCACCAAGGTGTTCTGGGGGGTGCTGGCGGCGGCCATCGCCGGGCTGCTGGCCATCCTCGCCCGGCTCCTGAAACCGCAGCGGGCGTAGGATGATTCCATGACGCATGCGCTTTCCGCCCCGGGAACGGCCCCGGCCTTCCTCCTGGCCGGCACCCACTCCGGCTGCGGCAAGAGCACCGTGGCCGCGGGCCTGCTCCGGGCCTTCCGCAACCAGGGCCTCGCCATCGCGCCGTTCAAGGCCGGGCCCGACTTCCTGGACCCCATGCTGCACCGGGCGGCGGCGGGCCGGGCATCCTGGAACATGGACGGCTTCTTCCAGGACGACCCGGGCCTGCGGGAGGCCTTCGCCCGGGGCGGCCAGGGCGCGCAGCTGGCCCTGGTGGAAGGGGTCATGGGCCTGTTCGACGGGGCCGACCCGGTGAGCTTCCTTGGCTCGGGCGCGGATCTGGCCCGGCGCCTGGGCCTTCCGGTGGTGCTGGTGGTGGACGGCCAGGGCGCCGGGGGCAGCGTGGCCGCCACCGTGCTCGGCCACGCCCGGATCTGGCCCGACCTGGACCTGGCCGGGGTGATCCTCAACCGCCTGGGCAGCGAGCGCCATTTCGAGCTTCAGCGCGCCGCCATCGCCGCCCACACCGGGGTCCCGGTCCTGGGCTGGGTTCCCGAGCGAAGGGACTGGTGCCTGCCGGAGCGCCACCTGGGCATTCACCAGCCCCACGAGCTGCCGGACCTGGAACGGGCCCTGGACCGGCTGGCCACGGGCCTGGCGGAGACCGTGGACCTGGGCCGGATCCGGGCTCTGGCGCGCCCCGTGCGCGACCTGCCCCGGGTGGAGGCGGTACGGACCGGACCGCTGGCCGTGGCCCTGGGCCGGGATGAAGCCTTCGCGTTCACCTACGCCGACACCCTGGACCGGATGGAACGGCTGGGGGTGCAATGGGTGCCTTTTTCGCCCCTGCGGGAGCGGTTGCCTGAGGGCATCGCCGGTCTGTACCTGCCCGGGGGCTATCCGGAACTTCATGGGGCGGTCTTCGCCGCCAACGGGGCCCTCCACGCCGACCTGAAGGCCGCCCATGCCGCGGGCATGCCCATCTTCGCCGAGTGCGGCGGCTACATGGCGCTGGGGGAGGCCCTGGTGGACCTGGAGGGGCGCACCCATGCCATGGCCGGCGTGATCCCCGGGCGGTTCCGCATGACCGGGCGGCTCCAGTCCTTCGGCTACAAGCGGCTGCGCCTGCTCAGGGACGGATTGCTGGGCGGCTCGGGGGCCGGAGGCCTGGGCCACGAGTTCCACCACAGCATCCTGGAAGGGCCCCCGCCCTGTCCGGCCTGGCAGGCGGAAAACCTGGGCGGGGAAGGCGCCGCCGAAGGCCATGCCCAGGGTGGCCTGCTGGCCGGCTACGCCCACCTGCATTTCGGAGCCCAGCCGCACTGGGCCGAGTCCTGGGTGGCGCACCTTCGAAGCTGGTCCCAGGGGCAGCGCCCCGCCGCTCCGGTCAAAGGCTGAGGGCCAGGGCCTCGAGCAGCCGCTGGCGCTCCGTCGGGCGGCGCAAGGCGAGCCTCACATAGCCGTCCCCCAGCCCCGGCCACTGGGCGCAGGTGCGCACCAGCAGGCCCCGGGCGGCTAGGCCGAGGGCCAGGGCCGAGCCGGAACCGGGAACGGGCACCAGGAGGAAGGGCGTTGAGCCCGGAAGGGGGGCCAGGCCCAGGCCCTCCAGTTCGGCCCGGAACGCCGGAAGGTCCTCGGCGAAGGCCGCCAGGGTCCGCCGCTCGTAGTCCCGGTCCGCCAGGGCCGCCTCGGCGGCCAGCAGGGCAAGTTGTCCCACCGGCCATGCCGGCTGCAGGGCCGCCATGGCCGCCGCCGTGGCCGGATCGGCGAAGGCATGCCCCACCCGCAACCCCGGCATGGCATAAAATTTGGTGAGGCTGCGCAGGACCACCGTCCCCGGCCGCGCCAGGAGCCCCGGCACCAGGCTCTGGTCCGGCTGGTAATCCATGAATGCCTCGTCAAGGACCAGCCCAAGGCCAGGATGACGATCGATCCAGGCGGACAATTCCAGGCCCGGGATCAACTGCCCGGTGGGGTTGTGCGGATTGGTGAGCAGCAGGGCATCGCCCGGCTGCGGGTCCAGAGCCTCAAGGTCCAGCCTCAGGCCCGGCATGGGCAGGGGCAGGAGTTCGGCGCCGCAGGCGGCCACGGCCCTGGGCTGCTCCCGGAAGGCGGGTTGGGGCAGCAGAACCCGCCGGGGCTTCAGGGCCTGCAGGGCCAGGAACAGCAGGGAAGCTCCGCCGGAGCCGAGGACCAGCGTCGCCTCTGGCGCCCGGTGCCTGGCGCAGAGCAGCGCCCGCAGCCGCGGCGCCTCGGCATCGGGGTAGGCGGCGATCAGGCCGGGCCCGGCGGCCCGAAGCAGGGCCATCACCCCGGCGGGCGGCCCGAAGGGGTTCAGGTTGGCGCTGAAGTCCAGCAGCTCGCCTGGGGCCATGCCCATGGCCCGGGCCACCGCGTGGACCCGGCCACCGTGCAGAGGCTCATCCATGGAGGCACCCCAGGGCCAGGGTTCCGAGCAGAATGGCGGCCCCATTGACCCGGGCGACCAGACCGAGGCCCCGGCCCAGGGCCCTGGCATCCAGGGCGGCGCCCGGGTCACCCAGAACCGGGCCGGCCTTGGCAACGCCATCGTAGAAGTTGGTTCCTCCCAGCTGCAGGCCCAGCGCCCCGGCGAAGGCGGCCTCCACCGTCCCCGCATTGGGGCTGCTGGTCTTGCCGCCATCGCGCCAGGCCAGACGGAGGGCCGGCCAGGAATGGCCGCAAAGGGCGATGAGCAGGGCGGTGATCCGGGCGGGCAGCCAATTCATCAGATCGTCCAGCTTCGCCGAGGCCCAGCCAAAGTGGGTCCAGGGAGCTTCCCGATGGCCCACCATGCTGTCCAGGGTGCTCACGGCCTTGAACGCCCAGAGCCCGGGCAGACCGCCCAGGGCGAACCAGAACAGCGGGGCCCCGACCCCATCGCAGAGGCTTTCGGCCAGCGTCTCCAGCCCGGCCCGGGCCACTTCGCGCTCATCCAGGCGCCCGGTGTCCCGGCCGACGACCATGGCCACCCGCAACCGGGCCGAGCCGAGATCCCCGGCCGCCAGGGCCGCCGCCACCGGTTTTACCGCCGTCCTCAGGCTTCGCCCCGCCAGCATCCAGGCCCCCAGCAGCACCTGGGCCGCCCAGCCCCAGGGCCCGCAGAGCCGCACCCAGGCCCAGGCGAAGCCGGCGGCCGCCAGCGGCAGCCCCAGCGCCAGAAGGGCGCCCAGGAAGCGCAGCGTGGCCGGGGAGCCGATCCGGTTGCGGGCCGCGTCCACCTTGGCGATCACCCAGCCGAAGGCCCGGACCGGATGAGGCCAGGATTCGGGATCCCCCAGGGCCTCATCCAGGAGCCCGGCGCCCAGGAAGACCAGAGGCTGGAGCATCATGACCGCTTGTCGGGCCCGATGCAGGAACTGAACAGTTCCATGCCCTTTTTGTTGGCGCAGAATTCCCCGCACATGGTGCAGGTCTCTTCGTTGGCGGGCATCCGGCTGGCGCGGATCTCCCGGGCCCGGTCCGGGAACAGCAGCAGATCCAGGTGCTCGGCCCAGCGGCTGTCGCGCCGGGTGATGGCCGCCCGTTTCTCCAGGTGCCGGCGTTCCGGGTACTTGGCCAGGTCGCCGATATGCGCGGCGAGCCGGGTGGCCCTGACCCCTTCCCGCACATCCTCTTCGTTGGGCAGGGCCAAGTGCTCGGCCGGGGTGATATAGCAGATGAGGTCGGCACCGTAGCGGGCCGATTCCGCGGCGCCGATGGCGGCGGTGATGTGGTCGTAGCCGGCGCCCCGGTCGGTGGGGAGGGGGCCCAGGACGTAATAGGGCGCGCCGCCGCTCATGCGTTTCTCCAGGATGATGTTGGCCTCGATCTCGTCCAGGGGCACATGCCCCGGCCCTTCCACCATCATCTGGCAGCCCTGGTCACGGCCCAGTTCCGCCAGTTCGCAGTTGATGATCATCTCCGCCACCTGGGCGCGGTCGTGGCTGTCGTGGATCGCCCCGGCCCGCAGGCCATTGCCCAGGGAGAGCACCGCGTCGTATTTGGCCATCAGCGCCGCCACCCGGTCGAACTGCTCGTAGAGCGGGTTCTCCCGGTTGTTGGTCTCCATCCAGGACACCAGGAAGGTCCCCCCCTTGCTGACCAGGCCGCCGTAGCGGTAGCCCTGCTTGCGCAGGCGCTCCAGGGAGAAGCGGTTGAGGCCGCAGTGGATGGCCATGAAGCTGAGCCCGTCCGCCAGCTGGCGTTCGATCAGCTCGAACAGGTACTCGGGATCCAGTTTGTTGGGATCCCCGTATTTCCGGGCCGCCTCGCAGAAGGCCTGGTACAGGGGCACATTGCCCACCGGCAGGGTCGTGGCCGCCAGCACTTCCCGGCGCACCCGGTCCAGGTCGCCGCCGGCGCTGAGTTCCATCAGGGTGTCGGCCCCCTCTGCCTCGGCGATCCTGGCCTTGCGCAACTCCAGGTCCAGGTCGCAGATGTCGGAGCTGGTGCCGATACTGGCGTTGACCTTGGTGCGCAGCCCCAGGCCGATGCCCACCGCTTTCTGGCGAGGACGGTTCGGGTTGCAGGGGATGACGATATGGCCTGCGGCCACCCGGTCCCGCACCAGGTCCGGGTCCAGGCCCTCCTGGCAGGCGACGGCCCGCATGGACTCAGTGGTAAGGCCCTGGCGGGCGAGTTGGATCTGGGTTGTCATGGGCGCCTCCCGCGGGTGCGTGCCGGGGAGGATGCCGGGACTCCAAGCTGGGAGCTTGGGCACCGGCCCGCTCCCACGGCGGGGGTGAAGGTGACTGGATCGGTCTCCGGGCTCGTGCCATGGCCGGTTTCGAAAAACCTCCGAGCCTTCCCAGAGCGTCGCTCCAGTGACTCGAATGCGGCCACCCGGGAGAACCGGGGCACACACCGTTGCGGGGCAGCGCAGGATTCGCACCTGCTTCCCGTGCATCCAGCACAGTTGAAGCCCCTACCCTCTCATGACAATGAGCCGCTGGCAACTCTCCGGCCTCAGGCGGGACGATCCCATTCCGGGACCGCCCCGAGTTCCCGCAGGTTATTTTCGCAAGGTAAACATGATCGGGCCATTGACCTGGTTGGTCTGGGGCGAGGGGGGGAGGCGGTGTTGGGGGCGAATCGCTAACGGCGAACTCCTGACCGGAAGGTACCCGCCAACCAGAGGATCCTTTATTAGAATTTGCAGAATTGTTACTGTTCCAAACTCGCCCTGCTTCATCCGGCCTCCAGGGTGGATAAAAACCAACCACCAGGAGAGATCGAATGACTTTTATCCAATCATGCATCAGGGTCACGCTGGCATGCACAGCCACGGCAGCGACTCTGCTCGGCCTCGCCTGCTCCAGTTCCTCGGGATCCTCGAGCAGCACCTCTAGCAACCCCGTTCAGCATGTGGTGTTGATCAGTGTGGACGGCATGCATGCCTCCGATCTGAGCAACTGGGTCGCGCAGAACCCCACATCCAACCTTGCCGGGCTCGCGGCGGGGGCCATCACCTACACCAGTGTCCAGACCCCGCTGCCCTCCGACTCATTCCCCGGCATTATCGCCCTCACCACCGGCGGCACGACCAAATCCACCGGGATCTGGTACGACGCCTCGTTCAACCGTTCGCTCCTGCCGCCCTCCGGCAGTCCCGGCTACGGCATCGGAGGGACCGCCGCGGCGACCACCCCGGGCACCCTGACCTTCTTCGATGAAAGCATCGACAATGGCTACAGCGCCGGTTTCGTGGGCTACAACCCCCTGGCCAACATCGGCGCCCCCGACATCAACGCCGCCGCCCTGCCCATCAACGCCACCACCGGAGCCCCGATCTATCCCCACAGCTACCTCCAGGTGAACACCATCTTCGAGGTGGCCAAGGCCGCGGGGCTCCACACCGCCTGGTGCGACAAGCACGCCGCCTACGACCTGGTGAATGGGCCTTCCGGCACCGGCGTGGACGACCTGTTCACTCCGGAGATCAATTCGCCGGTGGACAACGGCGACGCCGACTACACGGTGAACGTCAATGATGCGGTTTTCAACGACGGGCTCAAGGTGGCCGCGGTGGTGAACGAGATCAACGGACTGGACCACACAGGCACCACCAAGACCGGCGTCCCGGCCATCATGGGCATGAACTTCCAGGCCGTGAGCGTGGGCCAGAAGCTCAGCTCCGGCGGGTACTACGATGCCAAGGGCGACGGGTTCAGCGCCACCCTCACCACCGGCCTGCGGGGGGTGGACCAGGGGATCGGCGAGATCCTAAATGCCCTCAAGACCAACAACCTTCTGTCCAGCACCCTGGTGGTGATCACCGCCAAGCACGGCCAGAGCCCCATCGACCGGAGCACCTTGGTCCATTTCAATGACCAGCCCTCCACCCTGGTAGTGGCAGACACCACCAACCCGAATCCCACCCTGCTCACCGAACTCCTCTTCTCCAAGGGCATCACCGCCTATACCAACGCCAACGACACCTGCTACTTCCTGTGGCTTAAGGACCAGACCAAGACTGCGTCCGCGGTGGCCGCGCTCCAAGCCGCCCCCGCCACGACGGTGGGCCCCATCAAGAGCATCCTTTCCGGAACCTCGCTAACCGCACTATTCAACGATCCCACCAAGGATCCCCGGGTCCCGGATATCATCATCCTGCCGCCATCGGGGACCATCTATACCGGCGGCACCAAGATCATGGAACACGGCGGCTTCAATGCCGATGACCGGTCGGTGTGCCTGATGCTGAGCGGTCCCAACTTCACCGCCGCCAAGGTCGCCACCCCGGTGCTGACCACGCAGGTGGCCCCCACCATCCTCCACGCCCTCGGCCTGGATCCCACCAAGCTGCAGGCGGTGGTGGCCGAAGGTACCCAGGTCCTGCCCTCCCTGCCTTACTAGGATCGAGATCGGCAAATAGATTCAATTCGTAAATTCCCGGGATTGAAGAGGGGCCAGAACCGCCAAGTTCTGGCCCCCCCCCTGAATGTTGGGGTACCCCCATACCAGCTGGATCAGGCGGGACGATCCCAATCCGGGACCTCCCCGAGTTCCAGCGGCCGCCCAAGCCGCTCGGCCTCGGCCCGGATGCGTGAGACCACGGCGCCCTCTTCTTCCGGCCGCAGCGGTGTGCCCAGGGCGGAAAAATGCTGGCGCACCGCAGCCCGTCCCGACTGCCGGCCCAGGCTGAGTTTGCGCACGGCACCGACCCCGGATGGATCAAAAGGCTCATAGAGAGCCGGATTGATCAGCAAGCCCTGCACATGCATGCCGCTTTCGGCGTGAAACAGAGCTTCGCCCACGATCGGCTTCCAGGGGGCGACGCGCAGAGCGCCGGCCCGGATGAATTCCCGGGCCAGCTCGGCCACCCGGCCCGGATCGAGCTCCGCGCCCCGGCGAAAATGCAGGAAAGCAGCGAGTTCCTCGGTGGCGGCGATTCCGGATCGTTCCCCGACGCCCAGCAGGGTGGCGTCGGCCCAGCTGGCCCCCGCATCCAGCGCCGAAAGGGCGTTGGCGGTGGCCATGCCGAAGTCGTTATGGCCATGGAAGCCGATCTCCAGCTGGCAGCACTTGCGAAGCTTGCGCACCAGCGAGGCGGTGGCCGCCGGATCCAGGATCCCGACCGTATCGGCCAGGCGCAACCGGCGGACCCCGAGATCCTGGGCCAGACCGGCTAGCCTTTGCAGGGCGGCGGGCTCGGTGCGCGAGGCATCTTCGAAACCGAGGGAGAGGTGATCGAACCCCTTCTCCGCCGCCAGGGACACGAACGCGGCCACCATCCGCTCCAGGCCCTTCTGGTCCAGATGCAGCCGTTCCCGGACATGGGCCTCGGAGGTGGGTATGGAGAGATTGACCGAATCCGGGCGGATGCGGGCGGCGTGTTCCAGGGAGGCGATGCGCAGGGGGCACCACACCGAGATCCGGATCGGCAGGCCCGCGGCCCGGGTCCGCTCGGCCAGGATCGCCACCGATGGATCCCGCCCGCACACGCCGATCTCGGCTTCGGGAATGCCCGCCTGGGCCAATCCCGCCAGCAGGCGCCAGCGATCCTCGAGCCCGAGCTGGAGGCCGTAGCGCTGCATGCCTTCACGAAGGGTGCTGTCGAGAATCATGGCTTCCTCCGGAAAAGGGGACCGACGGTTCTAGTCATGGATTGGAATGACCCGGATGGCGGTGGCCTTGACCAGGGCCTGGAGGCTATCCCCGACCTTCACCTGGAGATCGTTGCAGGCCCAGGTGGTGAGCAGGGCCTCCAGGGGAAAGCCGCCATCCAGCCGCACCCGGGTCAGGGCGCCTTCCTGGAGCAGGTCCAGCACCCGCACCGGCAGGACGTTGCGATGGCTCAGCAGGCCGGAGCCCGGGCGTTCCAGGGCGACCCCCTCGCTGCGGATGCAGAGGTGCGCCTGCTCCCCCACCGCGCCGGGATCCGCGGCGAACAGCACCGCCGAACCCGCCTCCAGCCGCAGCAGCCCCTCAACCCGCCCGGCGCAGCGGGCCCGGACGATGCTTTCGGCCCCGGGGCCGTCGGCGCCGGCGAGGCCGGTGAGCACTTCCTCCGGCCGGCCGTCCTGGAGGATCCGGCCCTGGTCCATGAGCAGCAGCCGATCGCCCAGGCTCAGGGCGTCCCCCCGATGGTGGGTCACCACCAGGGCGGGCATCGCCTCAGCCTGGAGCAGGGTTCGGAGCTCCCGCCGAAGCTGTTCGGCCGCGGGCCGGTCCAGGGCCGCGAACGGCTCGTCCAGCAGCAGCAGCCTGGGCTTGGGGGCCAGGGCCCGGGCCAGGGCCACCCGCTGTTTCTGGCCTCCGGAGAGGGCGCCAGGGCGGCGCCGGGCCAGTTCGACCACGCCCACCCGCTCCAGCAGTTCCTGAACCCTGGCGGCCCGGGCCCCGGCGGACCAGGTGCGCAGGCCGTAGCCGACGTTCTCGGCCACGGTCAGGTGCGGAAACAGGGCCGAATCCTGGAACACGTGCCCCACCCGCCTGCGGGCCGGATCGAGCCAGCCGTTCCGCTCCGCCTGGAACCAGGTCTCGCCATCCAGGCGGATGGCCCCGCCCTCGGGCCGCTCCAGGCCCGAAAGCACCCGCAGCACCGTGGTCTTGCCGCAGCCCGAGGGGCCGAACAGCACGGTGACGCAGAACCGGCCCAGGTCCAGGTCGAACCGGGCCCGGATGGACGGGCCGCCCGGATGGCGCTTGAGGAAATCCGCATGGAGCCTCACGGGTGATCCTTTCCCCGCAGCCAGGCGGTGGCGAACAGCACCAGGAAGGCGAAGCCCAGGAGCAGCAGGGCCGTGCGGTGGGCGGCCTCCAGATCGTAGGCCTGGACCTGGTCGAACAGGGAGATGGACAGGGTGCGGGTCCGGCCCGGCAGGTCGCCCCCCACCATCAGCGCCACCCCGAACTCGCCGAGGCTGTGGGCGAAGGCGAGGATGGCCCCGGACAGCAGGCCGCGCCAGGCCAGCGGCAGGGACACCCGCAGGTAGGTGCGGGCCCGGCTTTCGCCCAGGGTCGCTGAAACTTCCAGCAGCCGCCGGTCCACTCCGCCCAGGGCGGCCACCAGGGGCTGGAGGAAGAACGGCAGGTTGAGCAGCACCGAAGCCACCAGCAGCCCGGAAAAGGAGAACACCAGCGTCCCCCCGGTCAGGGCGGCCCAGACCCGGCCCAGCGGGCTCCGGGGCCCGCACGCCAGCAGCAGGTAGAACCCCAGCACCGTGGGCGGCAGCACCAGGGGCATCAGCAGCAGGGTATCCAGCACGGCCTTGCCCCGGAACCGGCCGAACACCAGGGGCCAGGCCAGGGCCACCCCCAGGGGCGCCAGCACCGCCACCGAGCATAGGGCTAGGCGCAGGCTGAGGACGGCGGCGCTCCACTCCATGCAAGGACTCCTCGGGACGGTGCTGGCATCGGGCCAGGGCTCACTTCATGCGGTAGGCTTCGGCGACCTCGCCCTTTTCCATGGAATCCAGGATGGTGTCCACATCCTGCTCGGTGGTCACGCCGCCGTAGCGGATGCCGGCGGGATAGACGATCATGGCCGGCCCCCGGTCGCAGAGCTTGAGGCAGCCGGTGCTGGAAACCTGCACCTCCTCCAGTCCCCTGTCGCTGAGCTGGTTCTCCAGGTAGCCCAGCAGGTCGCCGGAACCTTTCTTGTGGCAGAGGCCCTGGGGGGCACCGTTGGTTCGGAAGGAGCAGCAGACGAGGATGTGGGTCTGGGTGTCGTTCATGGGGGTTCCTTTCAAAGGTGGGGTTCAGGCGCCGCAGCCATTGCCGGCGCCGGCGCAGGACTCGCCGCATTTGAAGGGGCGGCGCTTTTCCAGGTGGCCCGGTTCCGTGCCCGCGAACAGGGCGGTGAGGGCCTCGGAGATCAGCCCCTCCAGCACGAATACTTTGAGGCCGCTGGCTTCCAGGGTGGCGCGGGGCGAACCGCCCACCCCGTTGACGACGACCGCGGAGCAATCGGCCAAGGTCCGGGCCAGGGCGGCCCAACGGGTCATGCCGCCGCCGGGCGGGGGGGTCGGGCGCTCTTCCAGGAATTCCGGGCCGTGGGCTCCGAGGGTGTAGATGCGCAGGCTCCTGGCTTCGCCCAGGTGGGCGCTGACCAGGAAGCCTTCCCGGCTGGCCACGGCCAGGTGGGGCCGGGCGGAATCGAGGGGTGCGGCCGCTTCGGCCGCACCCTTTGCGGCGGAAGGGCAGCCGGTCATCGGCTTGGAGGAACAGCAGCCAGCCACGGCTTCGACCGGTTCCGCCTCGTCCCCCGCGGCCCATTGTCCCAGCAGCTCCTGCCCCTGGTCCTCGCCCAGGAAACCGGCGGCATCGGCCCGGCAGCGGGTGCAGTGGTTCATCTGGGGCAGCAGGGCCCCCGCCCTCTGCTTGGCCTTCTCCACCTCGGCCTCGGTGGGCGCGCGCCAGCCGCGGGCCAGGGCCTGGTCGTTGAGCTGGAGCGGCATGCAGTTCATGATGTCCACCCCGAGCGTCTTCATGCGCTCGGCCACCGCCGGGATGTGGGCGTCGTTGATGCCCGGCAGGATCAGGGTGTTGATCTTCACGGTGATGCCCCTCGCCTTCAGCATGGCGATGGCGGTGAGCTGGCGCTCCAGCAGCAGCCCGGCGCCCTCCTCGCTGCCCAGGGAGCGTCGGCCGTCCCGGACCCAGGCGTAGACCAGGCTGCCAATGACCGGGTCCACGGCGTTGACGGTGACGGTGACGTGGCTGACCTGAAGGTCGGCCAGTTCGGCCACGTGCCCGGCCAGTTCCAGCCCGTTGGTGGCCACGCACAGGCGCAGGTCCGGATGGTTGGCCCGCACCAGGCGGAGGGTTTCCATGGACTCGCCGGCATTGGCGAAGGGATCGCCCGGACCGGCGATGCCCACCACCGCCAGCTGCGGCAGCTTGGCCCGGATCCGCGCCAGGTAGTCCAGCGCCTCTTCGGGCGACAGCACCCGGCTGGTGACGCCGGGCCGGCTTTCGTTGGTGCAGTCGAACTTGCGGTCGCAGAACCGGCACTGGACGTTGCAGCGGGGCGCCACGGGCAGGTGCACCCGGGCGGAGGTGTGCCGCGCCGCGGGGGAAAAGCAGGGGTGGTCCTTCCAGAGACTGTTCACGGGCGACTCCTTGGTGCAGGTTCGGGTTCAGAAGTAGAAATAGCCGATGCTGGATTTGGCCTGGCGGTCGGCGAGAATGCTGTTCACCACGTCGTCGAACAGGCGGTGACTGCCGGCATAGCCCAGGCTGCTCAACCGGCCGGCGCCGAACCGGTCATGGACCGGGAAGCCCAGCCGGACCAGGGGCAGGTCCAGCTCCCGGGCCAGCTTGGCGCCTTTGCTGTGGCCCACCAGCAGGGTGGGCTCGGCCTTTTTCGCCGCTTCGCCCAGCCGGCCGAAGTCGGTGTCGGGCAGGAAGGTCACGTCGAAACCCTTGAGCTGGGGATAGGCGGCCACGGCCGTGGCCGCCAGGGCGCCGGTGCCGCCGCTGGCCACCAGCACCGGGGCCACCCCGATCTCGGCCAGGAACAGGGCCAGGGCGATGGCGGTGTCCTCGTCCCCGAACACCACCGCCCGTTGCCCGGCCAGGATCTTGTGGGCATCGGCATAGGCATCCAGCAGACGGGCCCGTTCGGCTTCCAGCTCCTGGGGCACGGGCCGGCCGGAGATGCGGGACAGCGCGGCCAGGAAGGCATCGGTGGCTTCGATGCCGATGGGGAAGCCCATCGATTCGCAGTGGATGCCGAAATCACGATTCAGGAAGCGGCCTGCGGTTTCCCTTCCGGCCTGGCTCCAGCCCAGTTCAACCGAAGCCCTGGCCCGACCGGATTCCCGGATCCGGGCCAGGGGGGTGCCGCCGGGGGGGAGCCGGCAGTATTCGGTCCATTGGCCGCCGTCCAGGGTGTCGGAGTAGTCCGGCAGCAGGCAGGACTCCAGGCCGAAGCCCTTCGCGGTCCGGACCAGCCAGCGCAGGTCCTCGGGGCAGACGATGCCCGGAAACAGGTTGACCAGGTCCAGGGCCGGGCCCCCTTCGGCCAAGGCCTGGACCAGGGCCAGCACGGTGGCGTAGAACCCGTCCAGGTGGGTGCCGCTGTAGCTGGGGGTGCTCACGTGCACCCGGACGCAGTCCCGGCCGGCGTCCGGCTGGTAGGTGCGGAGGATGTCCTTGACGTCGTCGCCGATGGTCTCGGACAGGCAGGTGGTGGCCACGCCGATCAGCTCCGGCCGGTAGGAGGTGGCCACGTTGTCCAGGGCCCGGGTGAGGCTCTCCCGGCCGCCGAACACCGCCGCCATCTCGTCGAAGCTGCTGGAGGCGATGTCCACCGGCTCCCGGAAATGGCTGATGAGGTAGCGCCGGATGTAGGTGGCGCAGCCCTGGGAGCCGTGCAGCAAAGGCACGGCTCCCGCCACGCCCTTGAATGCCAGGCTCGCGCCCAGGGGGGCGCAGACCTTGCAGGGGTTGACGGCGTATTCCGGAGGGTTGGCTTCCGTTTCCATCATGACCGCCTCCTGGAGGAGAACTTCCACACCGGGCTGGTGACCGAGCCGTGCACTTCCCGGGCGAAGTTGACCATGCCCTCGAACCCGGCCAGGGGGATCTTGCGCTCATGGTTGTGGTCGCAGAAGGCCAGGCCGAGCTTGTAGGCGATGGGCCGCTCCTTGACCCCGCCGATGAGCAGGTCCGCCTTCTTCTCCAGCACGAACCGGCTCAGTTCCACCGGATTGGCGTCGTCCATGATGATGGTCCCGGGGTCGCTCAGCTGCTGCAGCCGCTCGTAGTCCTCTTTGTTGCCGGTCTGGGAACCCACCAGCACCGTGCGCATGCCCAGATGGCGCAGGGCCTTGATCAGCGAGTGGGCCTTGAACGCGCCGCCCACGTAGATGGCGGCCCGGGCGCCCTCCAGATCCTTGCGGAAGGGCGCCAGCAGGGGCAGCACCCGGGCCATCTCCGCGGCGACCAGGGCCTCGGCCCTGGCGGCCATGCCCGGATCCTCGTCGGCGAACAGGTCGGCCACGTCGTAGAGGGCCTGGGCCATGTCCTCCAGGCCGAAATAGGAGACCCGCCGGTAGGGCTGGCCATAGTTCGTTTCCATCATGGCCGCCAGGCCCAGCATGGAGCCGGAGCACTGCACCACGTTGAAGCGGGCGGTGTGGGCCAGGCGCACCGTGTCCACCCTGGCATCGCCAGTGAGGGTGGCCACCACCGGCACGCCCATGCGGGCGTAGGTGTCGCGGATCATCCAGGCCTCGCCGGCCAGGTTGAACTCGCCCAGGATGTTGATGCCGGCCACGCTGCGGGCGGGGGCGGGCGGAACCGAAGGGTCGCTGGACGTGCCAATCAGCTTGCCGAGGGCGTCGCAGGCGGCCTTGTAGCCGTCCTTCTTGGTGCCCTTGAAGCCCTCGGAATCCACCGGGATCACCGGGATCCCGCAATCCGCCGCCACCCGCCGGCACACGGCGTCCACGTCATCGCCGATCAGGCCGACGATGCAGGTGCTGTAGACGAAGGCGGCCCGGGGCGCATGCTGGGCGATCAGTTCCCGCAGGGCCTTCTCCAGCTTGGCGACCCCGCCGTAGATGACGTCGGTCTCGCGCAGGTCGGTGGTGAAGCTGTGCCGGTGCAGGGCCGGCCCCGAGGACAGGGCGCCGCGGATGTCCCAGGTGTAGGCCGCGCAGCCGGCGGGGCCGTGCACCAGATGCAGGGCGTCGGCGATGGGGTAGAGCACCACCCGGCTGCCGCAGAACACGCAGGCCCGCTGACTGACCGAACCCGCGGCGCTGCGGGTCTCGCAGCGGAGCGCCACCGGAGCCCCGCCCAGGGCCGTTTCCAGCACCGAGCCCTTCCGGTCGTCCAGCAGGTCATGGATCGCGTTGTCAAGCATCTGGAACCCCTTTTCAGGTGTAAGACTCCATGTCCGGGCTTGGCCCGGGCATGGAGTGGGGGTGTGGGGACCGAACCCATGCGTTCGGTGTCAGAGCGAGCATAGCGAGCGGGCGGTCCCCCCACAGCTATAAGGCCGCTACATCACCAGTTCGAACCGCTCCTCCGGAGCGTCCCGGTCCTGGCGGTCCATGAGCAGGCCGAGGATCTTCTCCAGCAGCCGCAGACCGCCCTTGTAGCCGACGTTCGGGAAGTACTGGTGGCCGACCCGGTCGATGATGGGAAAGCCGAACCGGAGCAGGGGGATGTCCTCGTCCCGGGCGAAATACTTGCAGTGGGTGCCGCCGATGATCAGGTCCACCGGCTCCTGCTTGATCCACTGATGCAGCTGGTAGAGATCGCTGGGGATCTTCACGTTCACCGGACGTCCCAGCTTGTCCAGGGACGGCTGCATGCGCTTGAGGGTGTCCTTGCCCGGGGTGCCGGAGACGATGTGGATCGGCTGCATGTCCATGGTCACCAGGAAGTCCACCAGGGCGACCAGGTGGTCGGGATCCCCGGCCAGGGCGACCTTCTTGCCGTAGGTGTACTGGTGCATGTCGGTCATGACGTCCAGCAGCTGGCCCCGTTCGCGGTTGATGCTGTCGGGGACGGTAACCCCGGCCATACGGCGCAGGGCGTCGATGAACTTGTCCGTGGCCGAGATGCCGATGGGCAGTTCCAGGATCTCGCAGGGCACCTGGCACCGGGTCTCCAGGGCCTTGGCCGCGGCGGTGGAAGCCAGGGGGCCCAGGGCCAGGGTGGCCCGGCTGTCGCCGGTGGCGCGCAAGGCTTCGACGGTGGTGCCGCCGGAGGGGAACATCTGGAACTTCCCGGTCAAGGGGCCGTTCAGGACGTTGGAGGTGTCCGGGAACAGGATGGTCTGGACCCCCAGCAGGGTGGTGAGCCGCTTGATCTCCTCCATGTCGGAGGGCTCCACGTAGCCGGGGATGATGTTGATCACGTCCAGCTTGGTTTCGGCGCTGCTGGCGGCCAGGCCGGTCACCATCCCCTTGACCATGGTGGAGAAACCGGTGACGTGGCTGCCGGCGTAGCTGGGGGTGTTGGCCAGCAGGACGGTCTTGCCCGCGGGCACCTTGCCCGACTCGATCGCCTTGGCGGTCATCTGGGTGAGGTCGTCGCCGATGGTCTCGGACAGGCAGGTGGTGTGCACCGCCACCACGTCGGGGTTGTAGACGGTGAAGATGTTGTCCAGGGCCTCCAGCAGGTTGGCCTGGCCGCCGAACACCGAAGAGCCTTCGGTGAAGCACGACGTGGCGGCCATGACGGGTTCCTTGTAGTGCCGGGTGAGCATGCTGCGGTGGTAGGAGCAGCAGCCCTGGGAACCGTGGCTGTGGGGCATGCAGTTGTGGACGCCCAGGGCGGCATACATGGCGCCGATGGGCTGGCAGGTCTTGGCCGGATTGATGGTGAGGGCTTCCCTCTCCACCGCCGGCTCGGCGGGGGTGTGTCTGAGCAGCATGGCGTTCTCCAGAGGTGGCGGACCGGTTCGGGTGGATCGATCTAGGCGGAGGCGGCGTCCAGCTCCTGCCAGGGGGCCTTGACCAGACCGAACGGGGTGGCGTTCACCATCCGGTCGATCTCCTGGTAGAAGTTGACGGCGCCCTGGAACCCCGCGTAGGGACCGCTGTAGTCATAGTTGTGCAGCTGCTTCAAGGGCACGCCGCTCTTCTGGATGACGTACTTCTCCTTGATGCCGGCGCAGAAGATGGCGGGCTTCAGCTTTTCGATCAGCACCTCGGCCTCGTGGTGGTTGAGGTCGTCGATGATCAGGGTGCCCTCGGCCATTTCCGGCATCAGGCCTTCGTAGCCGTTCATGAGGATGCCCTTGGCCTTGAGGGCGGCCTTGTCGTCTTCGGTCAGGCGCTGCTGGTAGAGCTCGGGATCGGGCAGGACGTGGAGCTCCTCGATGTTGCGGCTGTCGGCGTCCACCTTGATGTCGGGGAGCACGTGGCGACCCTCGTAGTCGTCCCGGTGGGCGAACTCGTAGCCGGCGCTCACGGTGACCATGCCCAGCTCCGAGAACAGGTCCTGGTAGTGGTGGGCCCGGCTGCCGCCCAGGAACATCACCGCGGTCTTGCCTTCGCACCTGGGCCGGTATTTGGCCTGGGACTCCAGCACCGCCGGCATCTCCTCGGCGATGACCTGCTCGACCCGGGCGGTGAGCTCGGCATCGTCATAATAGGCGGCGATGTGGCGCAGGCTCTTGGCGGTGGCCGCGGCGCCGATGAAGTTCACCTTGAACCAGGGGATGCCGTACTTCCGTTCCATCATGTCGGCCATGTAGTTGATGGAGCGGTGGCACATCACCAGGTTCAGGTCGACGGTGTGGGAACTGGCGAACTCCTCGTAGGTGGAGTTGCCGCTGAAGGTGGCCTGGAGCGTGAGTCCGCACTTGAGGAAGATCCGGTCCAGCTCGAAGGAATCGCCGCCGATGTTGTACTCGCCCAGGAGGTTCATGCGGAACTTGCCTGGCTTGCGCATGTCGCCCAGGCCCACCACGTCGGTGAAGACCTTGTTGTTGGCGATGTGGTGTCCGGCCGATTGGCTGACGCCCTTGTAGCCCTCGCAACTGAAGGCGAAAATATTCACGTCGGGGTACTTCGCCTCCATCTCCCGGGCCACGGCATGGACGTCGTCGCCGATCAGGCCCACCGGGCAGGTGGAGAAGATGTCCAGGGCCTTGGGATGGAAGATGGCGATGGCCTCCTCGATGGCCGCCCGCAGCTTCTTCTCGCCGCCGTAGATGATGTCCTGCTCCTGCATGTCGGTGGAGAAGCAGTAGTTCATGTAGTTGGGATCGTTCAGGCTCTCGGGGCGGGTCTGGTTGCGCCGGGTGAGCCAGGCATAGAAGCTGCAGCCGATGGGGCCGTGGACGATGTGCACGATGTCCCGGGTGGGGCCCAGCACCACCCCCTTGCAGCCGGCGTAGGCGCAGCCGCGCATGCTGAGGATGCCGGGGATGGTGCGCGAGTTCACCGCGATCGGCGGCGCCGTGGGCCGGCCTTCGAACTCGCCCACATGCTGGTTGACGATGATCTGCTTCTCGCGTTTCCGGGCCACCTTGGCTGGATACTTCTTGAGCATTTCCTGTTTCAGTTCCTCGGCACTGATTTTCGAGGACATGGATTCTCCCTATGGAAAGAAGGCAAACGGCCGAAGGGTGACCGGGGCGCCGGTGGCGCTAGCTGGCGATGCCGAAATCGATGAGCAGCTTTTCCAGTTCGTCGGTGTGGATGGGGGTGGGAATCACGAACATCTGGTTGGCGTCGATCTTCTGGGCCAGGGAGCGGTACTCGTCGGCCTGCACGTGGGCCGGGTCGAACTCGATCACCGTCTTCCGGTTGATCTCGGCGCGCTGGACCATGTTGTCCCGGGGCACGAAATGGATCATCTGGGTGCCCAGCCGCTTGGCGAACTCGGCGATCATGGCGCTTTCGTTGTCGACGTTGCGGCTGTTGCAGATGATGCCGCCCAGGCGGACCTTGCCGCCCTGGGCGAACTTCATGATGCCCTTGCAGATGTTGTTGGCCGCATACATGGCCATCATCTCGCCGGAGCAGACGATGTAGATCTCCTCGGCCTTGCCGTCGCGGATGGGCATGGCGAACCCGCCGCAGACCACGTCGCCCAGCACGTCGTAGAAGACGTAGTCGAGGCTCCCGGCCGGCTCGTAGGCGCCCAGCTGCTCCAGCAGGTTGATGGAGGTGATGATGCCCCGGCCGGCGCAGCCCACACCGGGCTCGGGGCCGCCGGACTCGACGCAGACCACGTTGCGGTAGCCGACCTTGCGGATGTCATCCAGGGCCACGTCCTCCCCTTCTTCCCGCAGGGTGTCCAGCACCGTCTCCTGGTGCAGGCCGCCCAGCAGCAACCGGGTGGAGTCCGCCTTGGGATCGCAGCCCACCACCATCACCTTCTTGCCCATCTCGGCCAGACCGGCCACAGTGTTCTGGGTGGTGGTGGACTTGCCGATGCCACCCTTGCCATAGATCGCCACTTTGCGCACAAAGCCTCCTTCTCCTAGCGTCGGCCCGGTATCTACCCGGGAAGCATCCGGAAGGGGGTTCGCCTTCCGGGGTATGGTTTCCTCCTAGGCAACAGCCGTGCCAACGCCCCGAAGGCCGCAAAATCCCCTTGCCGGCCATGGCTTTCCCCGAATCCTGCCGCTGCGGCGCCCCGAACCGACCCCAATCGACTGCGACAAATTTGTCGAGCAAAAATTATTTTCCGGCCCATTTGGCGTGAGAAAAGGCATCCAGGCGTAGACGAACAGGCCGTATCAACAAAATTGTCGAATAGAGGAGGAGACGGGTATTTTATGTCGAAGGGTTGAAGAACTTATCCAGGTGCCTTACTTTGAAGGTGCCGAACCTGACGCCTGCGTCAAGGGGGGAATTGACAGGGTGCCCTGATCCGGGGACGCAGAGGGGGCTGGGATGGCAGGCGCAGGGCGGAGAACCACCAATCCAGGACCGGTCGCGGACCCTTTGCTCGACCTGTGGCACTTCCACGAGGTGGATATGGACGCCCTCCAGGCCGTGTCCCGGATGCTGGCCCACGGGGCCGACCACCGGGAACTGCTGCAGGAAATCCTCGGCGTGCTGGAGGAGAAGCTGGACGTCTCCCGGGGCACGGTGATGATCCTCAGCCCCGACGGCGACGGGTTCACCGTGGAGGCGGTGGCGCCGGGCGGCGAGCGGCCCCACCACGGAGCCACCTTCAAGAAGGGCGAGGGCATCATCGGCAACGTGCTGGCCAGCGGGGTGCCGGAAATCGTGCCCCGGCTCAGCCTCGATCCCCGCCACAAGGGCCGGGTCCACCGGGACCGGGACCAGGAGGTGAGCTTCATCTGCGTGCCGGTGCGGGTCGGCAACGACCCGGTGGGCAGCCTCTCGGTGGACCTTCCGGCCCAGGGTCCGCAGCGGCTCAAGGACATGGCCCGGGTGCTGGAGATCGTCGCCTGCCTGATCGCCAACGATATCTGCAACCGCCGGCTGGCGCGGGTCTGGCGGGAGAACCTGGAGCAGGAGAACCAGCGTCTGCGCACGGAGCTGAGCCACCGGTTCCGTCCCGAGAACATGCTGGGCGAGTCCTCGGACATGCGGCTGGTGTTCACCCGGATCCACCAGGTGGCCGCCAGCTCCACCACCGCGCTGATCTGCGGCGAGTCCGGCACCGGCAAGGAACTGGTGGCCTCGGCGATCCATTTCAACAGTCCGCGGGCGGCCAAACCCTTCATCAAGGTCAACTGCGCGGCGCTCAGCGAGGGCGTGCTGGAGAGCGAACTGTTCGGCCATGAGCGGGGCGCCTTCACCGGCGCGGTCAGCGCCCGCATCGGCCGGGTGGAGGAGGCCGAAGGCGGAACCCTGTTCCTGGACGAGATCGGCGAGTTCTCCGGCACCATCCAGGTCAAGCTGCTGCGCCTGCTCCAGGAGCGGGAATATGAACGGGTGGGCAGCAACAAGACCAAGAAGGCCAACGTGCGGATCATCACCGCCACCAACCGGGACCTGGAGAAGGCGGTGGCCGACGGCATCTTCCGCCAGGATCTCTACTACCGGGTCAACGTCTTCCCCATCCACCTGCCGCCGCTGCGGGACCGGAAGAGCGACATCCTCCAGCTCACCAACCACTTCGTCAAAAAGCACGCCCAGGAATCGGGCAAGGAGGTGCGGCGGATCAGCACTCCCGCCATCAACATGCTCACCGCCTACCACTGGCCCGGCAACGTGCGCGAGTTGGAGAACTGCATCGAGTATGCCCTGTTGCTGTGCCGGGACGGGGTGATCCACGGCCACGACCTGCCGCCCACCCTGCAGATGCCCGAAGAGGCGCCCAGCCTCGGCGGTTCCGGCATGCTGCACGAACGGATCGCCATCCTGGAGCGGGACATGATCAGCGACGCCCTCAAGCGCTCCGCCGGCAACGTCAGCGCCGCGGCCCGGGAACTGGGCACCAACGAGCGGGTGCTGCGCTACAAGATCGGCAAGCTGGGTCTGGCCAAGCGCTGATCCGGTCCACTTTGGCTTAGGGGGAAAGACGATCGACACCGATGGGCGGAAAGGACAGAAGGGCTCCGAGCCGCCCCCCAGGCGGCCCTATCACCCCATTGCCCCGGACCGGGCCAGCCGGTTCCGGGGCGTCCTCCTGGGCGGCGCGGTGGGCGACGCCCTGGGCGCTCCGGTGGAGTTCATGAGCCTCGAGGCCATCCACGGCCAGTTCGGCCCCGGAGGCATCCGGGACCTCTATTCCGAGTATGGTCGCCCCGGGGAGATCACCGACGACACCCAGATGTCGCTGTTCACGGCCGAGGGGCTGCTCCGCGGCCATGTCCGGGAGCGGCTGGGGGGATCCGGCACCCTCACCGGCGCGGTCGCCCATGCCTACCAGCGCTGGCTGATCACCCAGGGGGTCCGGCGCCGGGGCAATCCGACCGGAATGGATGGCTGGCTGATCACCCACCAGGCGCTGTTCTCGGTCCGGGCCCCCGGCAACACCTGCATCAGCGCGCTTACCGCGAGGGAGACCCTGGACGACCTGGGGCCGGTCCGCAACCATTCCAAGGGCTGCGGCGGGGTCATGCGGGTGGCCCCCATCGGGCTCTATGCCGCGGCCCTGGGACTGCCCCCCGGGCGAGCCTTCGCCCTGGGCTGGGAAGCCTCGGCCCTGACCCACGGCCACCCCACCGGGCAACTCCCCGGCGCCGCCCTGGCGATGATCCTTTGCGAAACCGTCCAGGGCCGGGACCTTCCCGGGGCGATCCAGGATGCCAAGGCGCTGCTTGGGCAGCAGCCCTCCCATGAGGAGACCCTGGCCGCCATCACGGCGGCGGAAACCCTCGCGGCCGGGTCGATACCGGTCCCCGAGGCCCTGGTCCAACTGGGCCAGGGCTGGATTGCCGAGGAGGCGCTGGGGATCGCCCTGTACTGCGCCCTGCGGGCCGAGAACCTGGAGGAGGGCGTGATCATGGCGGCGAATATCACTGGCGACAGCGACTCCACCGCCGCCATCGCCGGCAATCTGCTCGGCGCCTCCCTGGGCGTTCATGAAATTCCAGACCGGTGGCTGGAAAAACTGGAGTTGAAGCAGGCCATCCTGGAAATGGCGGACGACCTGGCCACCCTGAACGCCTGGAAAATCGCCGAGCCGGATCCCGCCACCGCCCAACCGGAGTGGGAGCCTGGCTATTGGTTGCAGCGCTACCCCGGTTGGTAACCGCTATCATGGCCTTTCCCCTGATGAACAAGAAAGACGAGGTGCCGCATTTCCCAGCTCCCTGGGCCTGACCCATCCGAATACCGCGCCAGCGTCGCCCCCAGGGCGCTGGCGTCGCGGACGTTCCAGGAAGACCCCTGCCCGGTGGAGCTGGCCGGGGTGCGCGAAGGCGAGGGGAGATTGTTCCAGCGGTTGGACCGGCTGGCGGATCCCGCCGACCGGGTGGCGGCGTTCACGGAATACCTGCCGGCCCGGTTCCAGTTCGACCCCAACGGCGCCACGGCCGCCCCGGGGGTTCGCCAGGCCTGCTATCTCCAGTTCCTGCGCCGGTGGGGCGCCGACAGCAACGGCCGGTCGGGCGCGGTGCTGAAGAGCTGGGTCGAAAGCCGGTTCGGGCTGCGCGCCACCTACCACGGCGGGGTCCTCAGCGAAGACCCGGCGGCCCGGGAAAAGTATGACCGGGACCGGAACTGGTCCGGAGCCATGGGCGTCGGCACCCAGTTGGACCTGGTCTATGCGTTCTGCCAGTACGAACTGGCCCGCCGCTACCCTGGGGAGCGCTGGATGACGCTCTACCGCGGCACCCACGACCCCCAGGAATACGCCATCCGCAGCGAGGGCGCCCTGGACGTCTCGCTGGTGGAACTGAACAGCCTGAGCTCCTTCACCTCCGACCGGGAGGTGGCCTGGGAATTCGGATCCTCGGTCTGGGAGGTGCGCATTCCCCTGGCCAAGATCCTCTTTTTCGGCGGGATGCTGCCCAGCCACTTCCCGGAATCCGAGGAGGAGCATCTGGTCCTGGGCGGGGAGTACCGGGTCAAGAAGATCCTCTGGTGACGGGCCCTGCCCCCAAACCCTCCCCTGAATCCGGGACGAAGGACCAGCGTGGATGGTGCGCCCGCCAGACGGTGCCAACCAACCTCATACGTACCCGCCGACGGCGATCCGGCTGAGGTGGGCCTTTACCGCCTCAGCCCTCCCCTCCTTGACCAGGTCCTCGGCCGTCCGGTCACCGAAGGAAGGCATGGACTGGGCACGATACCAGGCGAACGCCTGGGGCGCCGACCCGGTCCAGGGCAGGACCCGGTTGAGGATTTCCGCAACATCCCGCAGCCGGGCTTGGGTCGCGGGGGACTTCAGCCGCGAAACCTTGGAAACCGAATCCCGGGACAAGCCCAAGGCCATGGCCAGTTCGGTCTTGTTGATCCTGAGCTCGCGAATGAACAGATCGGTCGCGATTTGGCCATCGTGACCCATCACATCCTTGAGGAAGGTGGCCGGGGGAGGCGTCACGGGTTGTCTCATCAATGGCCCCACTTTCAGGCCAGAGCATGAGGCATTTCCCGCCCCCCACCAAGCCCCCCCCCCAATTCCAGGGCCGGGACGACCGGATTGCGGCCGCTCAGCACGGTCCGATCCGGGGTCCCGCCGACCGGGTCGTGCCCCAGGGAATGCCTAGCGGAACACAAGGCCGAGAAAGAGGCACGGACTGCGCTGGTCCACGCCCGCATAGTGGGTGAAGACCAGATCCTCCTGGCCGCGCAAGGCCAGATGGCGGTTGACCGCGAACTCCAGTCCGGCCCCGGGTTCGAAGGCGAAGCTGGTGCTCTGGGCTGAAGCCGGCCCCGAACTGGCCTGCAACTGTTCCCGTCCGATCAGGAAGTGGGCGCTGCCCTGCCAGCGCCCGCCCAAGGCCCGGGTGTATCTGGGCCCGGCCATGATCCCCACCTGACGCAGCGAGATGGATTCGTCCTCGGTTCCGGTCTGGTGGGTGAAGGCGAGTTCGCCGGACCAGGCGGAATCGAGGTTGTACTGGCCGGCCAGTCCGAAACCGTTCATCCGCTGGTCAGTCCCGGAAGCGGGCCTGAGCTGGTAGGTGCTGTAGCCCGCCGCCCAGGCCATCGGCGGGGTCTGTGCCAGAACTGGATCGCCCAGGAGGGCGCAGGCCAGGACCGCGAGGGGCATCCATTTCGTCATGGGGTTCGTAGGCATGGTCAAATCCTGGCTCAATGGACCGTCAACTGAATGGTGGAGGAGGCCTCAGTGGCACCCTGGGAACTGGCGGTGAGGGTGACGGTGTAGGTTCCGGCAGGGGTTCCGGTCGAGCCGCTGGTGACGGTCTTGGAACTGGAGTTGCTGCTGCAGGCGGTCAGTCCGCCCACCAGGACCATGAGCAGGGCGGACAGGAACAGCCCGAAGCGCTTGCGCCGGCGGCCACCCGGGATCAGGATGCCGCAGGCCAGCAGGGCGCCGGCTCCCGCGCCGAACCCGCCCAGGGGGTTGAAGCCTTTGTTCTGGCCAATGATCTGAAGGTTGGCGGTGGTGGTGATGGTCACGTTGATCGTGGCGGGACCGCCGGAAACGGTCATCGCGTTGTTGGAGAAGGTGCAGGTGGCGCCGGGCGGCAGGCCGGTGGCCGTCAAGGTGACCGGGTTGGTCACGGATCCCTGGCCGGAAAGGGTGAGGGTCGTGGTGGCCGTGCCACCGGACTGGACGGTGAGGGTCGGCGCCGGGGGCGTGGTGATGACCACGGCATTGGCGCTGAAGTTGGCGGTGATCGCGTAGGCCGCGGTCACGTTGGTGACGGTGAGCGGATTGGCGGTGCTGGTGGTGAAGCCGTTGGTGCCGGTCCAGTTGACGAAGACATAGCCGGCGGGTGCGTTGGCGGTGACGGCGCTGCAACTGGCGCCGGAGGCGAGGGTCTGGCTGGTAGTGCCGGTCAGGGTCGCGGTGGTGGTGCCGCCGGTGCCGAAGGTGACGGTGTAGGAGGGGTTGGCACTGATGGCCGGGCTGATGACCAGGGTGCCGGTGGCGGACCCGGAGTAGTCGGTGTTGGAGAGGGTGCCGACCACGGTGTAGCTGCCCGGGGCGGTGGGGGCGGTGGCGCTGCCGTTGTAGGTGAAGGTGACGGTCATCGCCGAGGGCACGGTGGTAGCCGTGGCGGCCCGGGGCGAGCCGGTGTAGGTCTGGGCCAGGCTGCCCAGGATAACGCTACCGGTGCCCTGGCCAACCGTCAGACCATAGGCCGTGGTGCAGGTGGCCCCGTTGCTGTCGGTCGCGGTGATGCTGAAGCTTGAACTGCCCGGGCTGGAGGGCGATCCGGAAATAGTGCCGCCCGTGA
>Ga0302279_10000789_pt1 | contig 46629 bp, 40 predicted proteins | sample III_Bog_N3_3_FD_194541 | JGI IMG/M metagenome (GOLD analysis project Ga0302279, IMG submission 194541) | Peat permafrost microbial communities from Stordalen Mire near Abisko, Sweden - III_Bog_N3_3 | ecosystem: Environmental > Terrestrial > Soil > Wetlands > Peat | place: Sweden: Abisko... | reverse complement strand
TCGACCCCTCACCCGGCCGAGTCTCTTGCTGGCGTTATTGAGCCCTCTCCCACAAGGGGAGAGGGCACAGTCAAGAGCACCGACGGCTTCGTTCCATATGCGATAGCCCTGCCGCGCGCGGGGAGAGGTGACCGCACGCCAGCCGATCACCGCTTTTGACCTCAGAGAAGTCCCCCGCATATGACAACTTCCAGGGAATCGGTCGTCCAGCGCCGGTCGCGGAGAGCAAACCTGACGCGGCGCGTATCAAGTTTCGCGCTCGCCGATGCCGTCCCACCAGGCGCAGGTTCCCGGCATCAGCCTGTAATTGCCGTCCATCACCTGCACCGGCGCGCGCAGGCCGGAAGCCGCGGCCTGCATCCGCATCTGGCGCGCGACCGCGCGGTCCTGCGGCGGCAGCCAGCTCCGCTCGTGTCCCCACAGGCTGGGGCCGTGATGCATTTCGACCGGCTGCCAGCCGGCCGGATCGATCTCGCGGCCGCCCCAGCCGCATTCGATCATGAAGGAAGACGGCGTCCTGGCGTAGAACGAGGTCATGAAGTCGTTGGTGTGGCGACCGAGGGTGACGCCGATGCGGTCCGGCTCGGCCAGTGCGAGATCGTAGGCCTGGCCGACATCGTCGAGCGAGAACAGCTCCACCATCAAATGATGCATGCCGTTCTTCCCGGTCTCGATCAGCGCCAGCGAGTGATGCCGCGCGTTGACATGGAAGAAGTAGGCGCGAAACGGCTTTTCGATGTAGTCGCTGAGGCCGAAGCCGAGCACCTCGACATAGAACGCCATCACCGGCGCGATGTGCTCGACCGTCAGCACGGCATGGCCGAGGCCGAGCGGGCCGGTGCGGAAGCCGGAGATCGACCGGCCCGGGCGGAACGGCTCGGCGGCGATCTCGGGGCCATAAAACGCCTCCAGCCGGTTGCCGGCGGGATCGCGGAACGAAATCAGCGCCGCCACCCGGCGGGCATCGGCGAGCGCCTTCGGCTCGGCGGTGACCTCGACCTTCGCCGCTTCCAGCCGCGCCGCCAGCGCCTCCAGCGCGGTCGCGTCGGCGACCTCCCAGCCGAACAGGCGCATGCCTTCCGGCATCGCGCGATCGATCACGATGCGCTGCTTGCGGTCGTCCATCCGGAACGCCAGCAGCGAAGCGCCGCGTTCCACCGCCTGCAGGCCGACCAGCCCGGTACCGAACCGCCGCCAGTCGTCGAGATCCGTCGAACCGAACCCGGCATATCCCAGCGCCAGCACCGTCATCGCGCGCCTCCCGTTTCGTTTATTGATCGCTTGAGCCGAATCCTACGTAGATTTTCCCGCGCGCGCGAGAGGCTTCACGGGATTCGGTGCCCGGATCGGGCCAACGGGTCGGCGCCAAGCGCCGCGACAGGCTCCGTGCACTTCGCAGGGCTATCGCCAATGGCGAAATGCAAGACTTGAACGGCGACGAAAACGGGTTCGGAAGAAATTCCAGACGGCGCTCGTGATTGTGCCCTCTCCTCCTGCGGGAGAGGGCGCAGCCACGGCGCCACGGCTCGTTCCACATGCGATAGGCCCCGTGCAATCGGAGGCAGATCCATCGGCCGGGATAAAGCCCCGGAATACGCTTCGCTCCATCCGGGCTACCGCCCCCGGCGGGACCCTGAAGGGCCGTCGGGGCTGCCGACCCGTCCCTTGACATCGCCCCCGGCGGATGGTGTCTACCCGCCCATGAACACCGTCGTCCGCCAGACCCGTCTGTGGTGGCGCACCTCCTGAGAGGTGGCCGGTGCGATTTCATTTTTTCAATCGTCGAAGGCCGTCATCGCAGTGCGACGGCCTTTTCGTTGGTCCTGTGTGGCGTTCCCTTCGCAAGTCTCATAAGAGGAACCCATGAACAGGACAGCGTTCTCCCTGCCGGCCCATAGCGAGTACACTACCCGTGGCGGCCTGAAGGTGGTGCGGTCGGTGGAGCAGTTTTCGGGCGGCGCCAACAGGCTCGACGACCTGATCGAGCTGCTGGATCGCCGCCGCGGCGTGGTGCTGTCGTCCGGCACCACGGTGCCGGGCCGCTACGAGAGCTTCGATCTCGGCTTCTCCGATCCGCCGCTGGCGCTGGAGACCGCAGGCGCCGGCTTTTCGCTGCAGGCGCTGAACCCGCGCGGCGAGGTGCTGATCGGCTTCCTCGGCGAGGCGCTGCGCGAGCCCTGCGTGGTGATTTCGGAAAAGAGCCCGGCGCGGCTCGCCGGCCATATCCTGCGTGGCGCCGCCCCGGTCGACGAGGACCAGCGCACCCGGCGCGCCAGCGTGATGTCGCTGGTGCGCGACCTCGTGGCGGTGCTCGGCGCCGCCGAGGATCCGCTGCTCGGCCTGTTCGGCGCCTTCGCCTATGACCTCGTGTTCCAGATCGAGGACCTGGTGCAGAAGCGCCCGCGCGAGACCGACCAGCGCGATATCGTGCTCTACGTGCCGGATCGGCTGCTGGCCTATGACCGCGCCGCCGGGCGCGGCGTGGTGCTGGCTTACGACTTCGCCTGGCAGGGCGGCTCGACCGCGGGCCTGCCACGGGACACCGCGGACAGCGTCTATGCCCGGACGCCGCGGCAGGGATTTGCCGATCATGCCGCCGGCGAATACCAGGCCACGGTGGAGACCGCGCGCGCCGCGTTCGCGCGCGGCGACCTGTTCGAGGCGGTGCCGGGCCAGCTGTTCGCCGAACCCTGCGAGCGCTCCCCGGCCGAGGTGTTCCAGCGGCTGTGCCGGATCAATCCCTCGCCGTATGGCGCGCTGATGAATCTCGGCGACGGCGAATTCCTGGTGGCGGCGTCGCCGGAAATGTTCGTCCGCTGCGACGGAAGGCGGGTGGAGACCTGCCCGATCTCCGGCACCATCGCCCGCGGCGTCGATGCGATCGGCGACGCCGAGCAGATCCGGCAGTTGCTGAATTCCGAAAAGGACGAATTCGAGCTCAACATGTGCACCGACGTCGACCGCAACGACAAGGCGCGGGTCTGCGTGCCCGGCAGCATCAAGGTGCTGGCGCGGCGGCAGATCGAGACCTACTCGAAGCTGTTTCACACCGTCGATCACGTCGAGGGCATGCTGCGGCCGGGCTTCGACTCGCTCGACGCCTTCCTCACCCATGCCTGGGCGGTGACGGTGACCGGCGCGCCGAAACTGTGGGCGATGCAGTTCGTCGAGGACAACGAGCGGTCGCCGCGGCGCTGGTATGCCGGCGCCATCGGCGCGGTGAATTTCGACGGCAGCCTCAATACCGGGCTGACCATCCGCACCATCCGCATGAAGGACGGCCTCGCCGAGGTGCGGGTCGGCGCCACCTGCCTGTTCGATTCCGATCCCGCCGCCGAGGACAGGGAATGCCAGGTCAAGGCCGCGGCCCTGTTCCAGGCGCTGCGCGGCGATCCGGCAAAGCCGCTGTCGGCGTTCGCGCCGGATGCGACGGGCTCGGGCAAGCGGGTGCTGCTGATCGATCATGACGACAGTTTTGTGCATATGCTGGCGGATTATTTCCGCCAGGTCGGCGCCACCGTCACCGTGGTCCGGCATGTTCACGCGCTCGACATGCTGAAGCAGAAAAACTGGGATCTCTTGGTATTGTCGCCGGGGCCGGGCCGGCCGGAGGATTTTGCGATTTCCAGTACCATCGCCGCGGCGCTCGAGAGCCGGCTGCCGATCTTCGGCGTCTGCCTCGGCGTGCAGGCGATCGGCGAATATTTCGGCGGCCAGCTCGGCCAGCTCGGCCAGCCGGCGCATGGCCGGCCCTCGCGCATCCAGGTGCGCGGCGGGCGCCTGATGCAGAACCTGCCCAATGAGATCGTGATCGGCCGCTATCATTCGCTGTTTGTCGAGCAGGGCAGCATGCCCGACGTGCTCCGCGTGACCGCGAGCACCGAGGACGGCGTGCCGATGGCGATCGAACACCGGACCCTGCCGGTCGGCGGCGTGCAGTTTCATCCGGAATCGCTGATGTCGCTCGGCGGCGAGGTCGGCCTGCGCATCGTGGAGAACGCGTTCCGGCTCGGCGCGGCGTGACCTGATGCAGCGATTCCGATCCATCGTTCGTCATTCCGGGATGTGCTCCGGCCGGCGATAGCCGGACGGAGTGCGGGCCCGGAATGACGAAATGATGCGAACCTCGAAATCGCTGAACCAGGAGGATACCGCAAGCGCTCGCGGCCAGGCGATCCAACCTGCTTGCCGCTTCCGGATTGCTTCGCTAGGTTCGCGACAACGAGCGCATCGAACCCCCATTGCCATTCCGATTTCAGAAAAAGACACCGATGACTTTTGAACATGACCTGAAGGCCGCCGTCCGCACCATTCCCGATTACCCCAAGCCGGGCATCCTGTTTCGCGACATCACCACGCTGCTCGGCGACGCGCGGTCGTTTCGCCGCGCCATCGACGAGCTGGTGCAGCCCTGGGCCGGCAACAAGATCGACAAGGTCGCCGGCATCGAGGCGCGGGGCTTCATCATCGGCGGCGCGGTAGCGCACCAGGTTTCCGCCGGCTTCGTGCCGATCCGCAAGAAGGGCAAGCTGCCGCATACCACGGTGCGGATCGCCTATTCGCTGGAATACGGCCTCGACGAAATGGAGATGCACGCCGACGCCATCCACCCCGGCGAGCGCGTGATCCTGGTCGACGATTTGATCGCCACCGGCGGCACCGCGGAGGCCGCGGTCAAGCTGCTGCGCCAGATCGGCGCCGACGTGGTGGCGGCCTGCTTCATCATCGACCTGCCGGACCTCGGGGGTGCGGTGAAACTGCGGGCGATGGACGTGCCGGTGCGCACGCTGATGGCGTTCGACGGGCATTGAGGGAAGGGCGGGGGCGGGATCGGGGCCGGGGTGGTTCATGGCGGCGAAATTCGCGCGATGTTTCAGATCATGCGCAGTATTTTGCAATCCCTGTAAATGAGGCCAAACGTTCTTCCTGCTCCAGGTGCGGCAAACCCCTGCGATCATTCAGCTGGCGCCTCAAGAGCAAGCACTATTTTCTCGAGCTCAACCGCGTAGCGGATCAATTCGGACAGAAGGCGTTCGTCGACCTCGGTGCGGCCCTCATACTCGGCTAGATTGCGCTCGTGATGGCTCTTCGCGAAAATCCGGGCCGCAGCAGGGTCCAGACCTTCGACCGTGTGAGCAAGCGCCTGGAAGACCGTATAGCGATTTTCCGACCGGTAGCCCTTCTGCCGCAGGGCAGCCAGAGCGAGACCATGCGCTGCGCCGTAGGCGAGATCGAACCGGCTTTCAGAGGCAAGGTCCTCGTTTTGCGCATCGGCGAGGCGCCTCTTCGCGCCGTTGATCATGCCGTCGAATTCCGCGCGCGTGGGTGGCTCATGCTTGAGCTGACCGATCTTAACGAGGTTGTCGAGCTCCTGTCTGGCCATGATTCAAGTCAGCTTCTACGCCGAAAAGGAAAAGCTTAGGCTGCGCGGCAATTTTTGCAATGACGGAATCTTTGGTACTGAACTTGCGATGCCAATCATCGAAGGAAAAGAAGGTCGGGTTTACAGTCCGATTCAAAACGTTCTCGGCCTTCTGCAAACCCGCATACAGATCGGCGTATGTCAGGTCGTCGCCGATTACCATGAGATCGATGTCGCTGCGCGCCGTATCGGTGCCTTTCGCGACTGAACCATAGACGAAAGCAACCTTGATCTTGTCGGCGTATGGCGCGAGCGATTGCTTCAACGGCTCGGTCAACCCGACAGTTTTCAAGACGATGCCGTGCAGCTCTTCAAAAATCGGCGATGCACGATTGGCCCGGTAGTGCTTCTGATTGCCGATTCGCTCGGCTGAGATCAGGCCGGTCTGCTCCAGGCGCGCCAATTCGCGCTCGACTGCACCTCTGCCCGAACGAACGCTTCGGACAATTTCCGAGGTATAGAAGCTGCGTTCGGGATTGCCGAAAATAAGCCCCAGCACGCGCTGCTGCACGCCGGAAAATAGCGCATTCGCCAAGCTCGGGTTCTTCGTCATATCAACCCCACTTTGGGTACCATACACCCCAAATTGGGGACGATCCATTAATTTAGAAACGTTGACTCGGCGAAATCTGCACCGCCGCCCGGCGAATAGCCCATCGCCGCGCAAAATCCGTGCGCTCCGGCTTTGCTCCCCAGCTCACTTCATCCCCCGCAGCAACTTCCGCGCCTCCCCCAACAAGTCCCGAATCCGCCTGCGCTCGGCGATCGCTTCGCCCGTGAACAGGCCGTGGCGGCGCGCGTTGCGGTTTCCGCGTGGTGCGCCGGATCGCGGCGCGCCGCCGTGCATGCGGCAGCGGCGTTTGCCGCGCACCGCCGGCGCGCGGCACGGGTCGCCGGCGCGGGTCTTGGCGCGGCAGCGCGGGCTTGCCAGCAAGGGAGCGGTATTGCGGGCGTGGTCGGTCATGCCTGCGCTGGCCGGCTGGCGGTCACGGAATCCGGGCGCTATGTGCCGGGATCGGGGCTCGCGGGCATCGAGGCCTCCGTCGCGATCGCCGCGCCATGGTCCGGGGCGACCACGCGGGTATGCTGGGTGACGTTGCCGACGATGGCCTTGCCGCCATCCTGGACCGAGACGTTCTGCACGGTGATGGCAGGCTCGCCCTGGTTGCGGTAGCGGTTGAGCGCCTCGATCTGGGCCGGAAAGGTGCGCGCCAGCCTGGCCAGCGCGCGCCCGGCGCTGTCATGCCAGGCGATGTCCTGCGCGCCGGCGAGGTGATGGACGGATTGCATCGCCATCACGTGAACCGACACCATCTGCGCCACCAGCATGGCCTCGACGGCGTCCCGGGGCTTCAGGCGCTTGATCATCGAAATCATGAAGGCGAGGTTGGCCGCGTCGGGCTTGCCCGCCTTCATGCTGGCCTTCACCAATTGTCCGAGCAGGCCATGCATCGCATCGCGATCGGCGACCCCCAATATCCCCGCCATCAGCCTTTCGCCGGCTTCCAGGTCCGGATGGTCGAGGCGGAATCCCTGCGGCGTGAGCTGTATCCCCACGGCGGTGGCAGACAGGGTCGGGCCGGCTGCGGCGCTTGCGGCCGGCGTGTCGAGGTCCAGTTCTGTGTCCATGTCGGGTTCTCCTTGGGCACGCGCATCGCGGGGCGCGCGCGAGGGTTCGGCCACGCGCAAGGCGATGCCTCGCTGCGGCGGGCGGTTGCAACTTTCCAGGGGTCGGAGGTTTGGCCTGCGATCACGCCACGGCGCCCGCCGTCAGGCAGGGTCAGCTTTTGAGGATCGCGGGATGATGGACAAGTGCCACTGATTTGCCCGACGTGTCAAAATGTTTTTCGCCGGGAAGGCATCCCGCCCGGCGGTATTCGGCTACTTTGCATGGGGTTGTTTTCGATATTTTGCGGCAGGCCGGGTTCGAAGCCCGCTTGCAGCTCCGCCCGCATTCGCCCGACCGGCTATCGCCGATGGAATTTTTTACGCCATCCGCGGCGAACATTTGCGATGCCGCATTGCGTTTCAACGAGTCGTGCGCACGCCGACGCATCTCGTGTTCGGCACGGGAGCGGAGGGCCTTTTTCAATTCGAGGCCAGGATGATGGGGCCCTGTGCGCGCAGGAACGACTCGGTGGGAGCTTGTGCGGGGCCACGACCGCACCAAGGCGCGGTTCATTTGGCCGCATGCGCCGCAAAGAGCGGGCAGAGGCGACGTGAAGTCGCGCATGCCCCGATTCAGCTCAGAGCCATCACGTTCTGGTGGAGCGATTCCGACCTAAATCGTCATTCCGGGATGTGCCGTTGGTCGGCGACAGCCGGCCAAAGGCGCAGGCCCGGAATCCATATCCCCTGCGGGGGTTAGGATTCCGGGCTCGCGCAAGAGTGCGCCCCGGAATGACGATTTAGGTCGAAATCGCGCCACGCGATCGCCCCCGCGCGGCCGGCGGAGCGGACGGCTCAGGACCTCTGCAGCAGCAGGTTCAACTCGAGCTCGCGAAGGCTATGGTAGTTCTTGCGGATCCACTGATGCAGTTCGGTCGAGCTGTCCTTCTCGTGGCGCAGGTAGCCGGTGAAGGAGAACTGCAGCCGGCTGATGTAGGTCTTGAGAAACACCGGCAGCGCGCCGACGCGAAGGATGCGGCCGCCGGCCATGGCCGGCGGCAGCTCGCCGCGCAGCACGAATTCGTTGTCGACGACAACGGTCGAAGCCGCGGGAATCTGCTGCTGCAGCATGGCAAAGCCGCGCGCCGAGGCGCGGTCGGTGTCGGCGACGAACAGGATGACCGGGGCGACGCCGCGCCGCGCCGCCTCCTTCAAAAAGCCGATCTCGTCCGACATCTTGAAGAACTCGTCGAAGGCGTGGAAGCCGAGATCGATCACCTTGGCGATGCCGTCATTGACGATCAGCCGGTCCATCAGCGCCATCTTGCCGAAGGTGTCGTCGACCTCGGCGGTCTCGGTGACGGCGGGCAGGTATTCCAGCAGCGAGGGCTCCTTCAGGTTGATGTCGAAGGCGGCCACCGTGCCCTGTTTCAGCAGCAGGAATTCGCTCAGCAGCCGCGCCATCATGGTCTTGCCGACCAGCGGGCGGGGCGAGCAGACGATGTAGACGGGGGTCAGACGCATCGGCGCTATATCAGGCGAATCCGGCCCCTAATCCAGCCAATTGGCGTGCGGAGCGCAACTATTTTTCGCCGCCGCCGCCGCGCTCGCCGGGCTTGCCGGAGCCGACCAGGTCGGTCAGCTTGATGCGGTCGAATTCGCTCCAGACATTGGCCAGCCAGTGCCGGACATAGCCGCGCAGCACGAACGAATAGTTGGCCGCCTCGTCGCGGACGCCCTTGTTGGCGACGAATTTGAGGAACGGCACCGAGGCCACCTCGACCTGCTCATAGGCCATCTCGTTGAGCTTGGGGATGGTCAGCTCGGTGGCGTCCTTGATGCGGTGGAAATAGGAATTGTAGGTCGCCTGGTCCCATTCGAAGAAGCTGGTGTTGTTGATGAAGTTCTTCACCAGGAAATACTTGGCGCCTACCATGAAGTTCGCGGTCTCGGCGATCTCGTCCAGCGAGGCGATCGAGGGCCCGAGGATGTGGAACACGGCAAAGGTGATCTGGCCGGATTTGGCCGCGTCGAGGAAGCCGATGTCGCGCAGCGAGGCCAGCGCCGGCGACAACAGGCCGGCGCGGACGTCGATCACGGTGACCGAGGGGCTCGATGAATTCAGGGTGTCGAAGATCTTCATCTGGTCCGAGGTCGTCGTCATGTCGACGATCTCGGTGATGTCGGGATGGAAGCGCTTCAGGGTGCCGCGCGGGGATTCGGTGTCGAAGGCGCGGGTGGGGACGTTGTTGGCGCTGAAATAATCGAGCAGGGTCCGCGACACCGTGGTCTTGCCGACCCCGCCCTTGTCCGCGCCGACCACGATCACTACTGGCTTCGTCATGAACTTCCCTTACGCCCCATTCCCGACCGATAGCACGATCCTAGAACAAACCAGGCCGCCTGTTGGGGGAAAACCGGTGCCGCCGCCGGATCGTGCCCTCGAGTCCCGGCGGTGGGCGCAACCCCGCCCGATCGGAACATCCCCGGCCTGCCTCGGGCGCGAACATGGCAGAAACAAGGGAGAATTCAATTCCTTAGACCGCCGTTAAGGTTAATCCTGCCGGTGTCGTTAACGCCGGTGAGGGCTGTTCGCGCGCGAGCGTTCAGCCGCGGCGGCCCCAGGGACCGGCGGGCCTGCCCCAGGGACCCCGGGATGCACCCTGGGGTTCGCTCGCCTGGTCCTTCGGATCGCTCCACGGACCTGACGGAACCGGCGGCTGGCCGCCTGGCGGCGGCGGATCGCCCGGCCCGGCCGCCGGCGGCAAGGCGAGCGGCCCGGGGTCGTGTCCGCCGGCGAATTTCACCAGCGCCTGCACCCGGGACTCCACCGAAGGATGGGTCGCAAACAGGTCGGAAAACCCCTCGCGCGGATTGTCGAGGCACAATTCCATCACCGCCGAGGTGGCCCCTGGAAGCTCGCCGCGGTTCTCGATCTTGCGCAGCGCCGAGATCATGGCGTCGGGGTTCTTGGTCAGTTCGACCGATCCGGCGTCGGCCAGCAGTTCGCGCGACCGCGACAGCGCCAGCCGCACCAGTTGCGACAACAGCCAGGCGAGCCCGATCAGCGCCACCGCGACGATGATGACGATGATCGCGGCACCGCCGGAGCCCTTGCGGTCATTGTCCGAGGAGGATGACGACGAGGAGGATGACCAGCTGCCGCGGCCATAGCCGCCATAGCCGTAACCGTAGCCAAAATTGGTAAAACTGCGGAAGAACAGTTCGGCGAAGAAGCCGACCACGCCGGCGATGATCACCGCGACCACCATCATCTGGACGTCGCCGTTGCGGATGTGGGTGAGCTCGTGGCCGAGCACCGCTTCGACCTCCTGGTCGTTCAGCGCCTTCAGCAGGCCCGAGGTCACGGTGACGGCATATTGCCGCGCGTTGAGCCCGGTGGCGTAGGCGTTCAGCGCGTCGCTGTCGATGATCTTCAGCTTAGGCATCGGGATGCCGCGCGAGATGCAGAGGTTTTCCAGCAGATTGTACAGCCGCGGCTGCTGCTGCCGCGTCACATCCTCGCCGCCGGTCACGGCATCGACGATCGACTGGTGGAAGAAATAGGCGATCACGATCCACAGCAGCGTGCCGCCGGTGGCATAGGGAAAGGCCGTCACCAGGTCGCGCGCCGCCGCCTGCAGATAATATGGCACGGTTTCGCCGGCATCGGTCACCCCTTCCGCGATCAGCGCGCCGGCATAGACCATGACGTAGACCAGCACGAACAGCCCGGCGAGCAGCAGCATCGAACGGAATTTGTTCGACGCGATGTGGGTGTAGAGACCATAGGCGGCCATGATGGGTCCTGGTGTAACCGCGCGGACATCATTGCGAGGCGCGCTCTGTCCGCCGAAGCAATCCATGCCTTTCCGATGTTTATGGATTGCTTCGCTTCGCTCGCAATGACGGCAAAATAGACGAGTTTAGAATTTCACCGTCGGCGCCTGCTCGACGTCGGCACGGGCGGCGCCGAGATCGAAAAACTCCTTGCGGGTGAAGCCGAAGGTGCCGGCGAACAGCGCGGCGGGCATCTGCTGGATGCCGGTGTTGTATTCCTGGACCGCGTTGTTGAAGAAGCGGCGGCTGGCGGCGATCTTGTTTTCGAGATCCGACAATTCGCTGGCCAGCTGCTGGAAATTGGCATTGGCCTTGAGGTCGGGATAGGCCTCCGACAGCGCCATCAGCCTGCCGAGCGCGCCGCTGAGCTGGTTCTCGGCGGCGGCGACCTGGCCCGGTCCCTGCGCCGACATCGCGGCGCTGCGGGCCTTGACCACCTCGTCGAGCGTGCCGCGCTCATGGGCGGCGTAGCCCTTCACGGTCTCGACCAGGTTCGGGATCAGGTCGTGGCGCTGCTTGAGCTGCACGTCGATGTCGGCAAAGGCCTGGCTGACGCGCTGGCTGAGCGCGACCAGCCGATTGTACGACGCAAAGGCGAACAGCACGACAATGACGATGACGCCGATAATGATCCAGCCGCTCGACATGGCAAAAAACTCCTGATGAGACAACGAACGAGAACAACCCTAGACCAAAAAACGCCCATGCGTCAGGGACCGCCTGGACGTGGGCATCCCTTGGTCGGGCGCAAGGCGGCGTACGTTCAACAAACCGGCGATCGGCGTTCCCGACGCGGTGCGGCGGGAGCGGGGTGGGTCAATCCGCCACCGCGTCGCCCCATCGCCAGCGCCGGGCGCGGGCGTAGTCGGCCCTGGCGCCGCGCGGCACTTTTGTCATCAGCAGACCGTCAGGGGTGCAGAGTTTCGCGGATACCTCGACCTTGCTGACGAAGGGCTGCGCCAGCACCCGGGCGGGACGTGCCGCCACCGGCGTGCGCGACAGCGCCAGATAGCTGAATTTCTCGTCCTCGAACGCGAGTTCTGCGCCCTTGAGGTGGCGATGCGCGCGCGAGCGGGGCAGCCGCTGGGTGAAATGACACCAGTCCGGCGCCGTCAGCGGACAGACGCCGTCGTGCGGGCAGGGGGCGATCACATGGGCGCCCGCGGCGATCAGCTGCTGGCGCAGCGCGATGATCCCGGCATAGGCGGCCGGCGTGCCGGGCGCGACGATCAGCAGCGTGTCGCGGCACTTTTCCCACATCAGCGCCGCGAGCGCGCTTCGTTCGCCATCGCCGATCTCGCCGATGACATAGCTTGCCACCACCAGGTCGGCCGCCGGCGCATCGGCCAGCGCAGCCCGGGCGTCGCGGTGGATGTAGTCGAGATCGCGCAGCCTTGCGCTGTCGCGGACGAGATCCAGCGCCAGCGCGCGCAAGGCGGCGTTGGCATCCAGCAGCGTAAAGTATCGCAGCGATGCAAAGGCCTCGGCGGCCGCCCAGCTGGCGGTTCCCGGACCGGCGCCGACATCGAGCAGGCTCGCCGGCGCGAAGTCCGGCCGGATGGCAGAGAGCGCGTTCAGGCTGGCCGTCACCGCGGCATAGGTCGCGGGCATTCGCGCCAGCGCGTAGGCCAGCGCATCGGGCGCAGAGCGGATCGCGCCCGAGCCGCCGCCGTCGCGGTAGGTCTGCGAAATCAGCGCGGCGCGTTCGGCCGCGTCGTTGCGCGACAGCCCCTGCAGCTTCACCTCGAGGGCAGCGGTCAGTTCGGCAGGAAGCCCGGGCGCGATCATGGCTTTTCGCATGGCATTTCAACGAGTCGTCCCTGCGCACGCAGGGACGACCCGCGCTGAGCGTTGGTGCGAGACCTCGACCGCATCAATCTGCGGCTCAAGTCCATCATATGCGATGGCCCTGATCCCCTCGCGGGCCCCTTCAGGGGAGGGCAAAACAGTGCAGTCGCTACGCCACGTGCTGGTCGAGAATCTTCACCGCATCCTCGAGATCGACCGAGACCAGCTGCGACACGCCGCGTTCGGCCATGGTGACGCCGAACAGCCGGTTCATCCGCGCCATGGTGATCGGATTGTGGGTGATGATGATGAAGCGCGTCTCGGTCGAGCCGGTCATCTCGTGCAGCAAATTGCAAAACCGCTCCACGTTATGGTCGTCGAGCGGCGCGTCGACTTCGTCCAGCACGCAGATCGGCGACGGGTTGGTGAGGAACACCGCGAAGATCAGCGACAGCGCGGTCAGCGCCTGCTCGCCGCCGGACAGCAGCGACAGCGTCTGCGGCTTCTTGCCGGGCGGCTTGGCGATGATTTCGAGGCCCGCCTCCAGCGGATCGTCGCTCTCGATCAGGTGCAGGGCGGCTTCGCCGCCGCCGAACAGCTCGACGAACAGCCGCTTGAAATGGCCGTTGACGATCTCGAACGAGGCCAATAGCCGCTCGCGCGCCTCGCGGTTGAGGCTCTGGATGCCCTGGCGCAGCCGCTTGATGGCCTCGACCAGGTCGTCGCGTTCGGTGGTGAGCGAGGTGTGCTGGGCTTCGACCTCGCGCAGCTCTTCCTCGGCGCGCAGGTTGACCGCGCCGAGCCGCTCGCGGTCGCGGCGCAGCTTTTCGAGATTTTCCTCGATCTCCGGCAGCGGCGGCAGCTCCATGCCCGGCTCGATCTCGGCAAGCCCGGCCACCGCCTGCGGCTCGACTTCGAGCATGTCGTGGATTTCGCGCTCGACGTCGACCAGGCGGCGCCGCGCGCCCTCCATGCGCTCTTCGGCCCGGGCGCAGGTTTCGCGGGCGCTGCCGAGCGCCTCCAGCGAGAGCTTGGCGGCGCGGTCGGTCTCCGCCATCAGGCTTTCGGCGGCGGCCAGCGCGTCGGCGGCGACGCGGCGCGCGGTTTCCGCCGCCTCTATTTCGGAGATCAGCGCGCGGCGCTTTTCGGCGAACAGCGCCGGCGCATTTTCGAGTTCGGCGCGCTCGGCCCTGACCTCGGTGACGCGGGCCTCGATGGTCGCGATCTGCGAGGCCGCGCTCTGCCGGCGGTTTTGCCAGTCGCTGCGCTCGGCCAGGATCGCCTGCAGGCGGCGGTCGGCCAGTTCGGCTTCGCGCGCCAGCGCCTGGGCTTCGGCCCGCACCTGGGCGGCCATGCGGCGATGGCCATCGATGTCGCTGCGAACGGCGGCGAGCCGGGTCTCGGTCTCGAGGCTCGGCGGCAGTTCGGCCAGTGCGGCGGCGGCGCTTTCCTCCGCTCCCTGGGCCTCGAGGCGGTCGGCGGTGAGGCGGCTGCGGGCCTCGGTCAGCGCCGATTTGCGCGCGGCATGGCGATTGATCTCGCGCTCGGTGTCGGCATGACGCTGGCGCGCGGCATCGGCTTCGCGCTGCGCCGCCCGCCAGGCATCGCGCGCCGAGGTTTCGGCGGCCGAGGCGGCCTTCAGTTCGGCCTCGGCCGATTCCAGCGCCTGACGCTTGGCGGCGGCCTCGATGCGGGCCTGCTCGAGCTCGCTCTCGATATCGACCAGCCGCGCGCGCTCGGCCAGCCGCCGTGCCGCGCCGGTCGGGGCGTGTGCGGCGGCGACAAAGCCGTCCCAGCGCCAGACGTCGCCTTCCGGCGACACCAGCCGCTGGCCGGTCTTCAGCTGCGGCACCAGTTCGGCGCCGCGTTCCCTGGCGACGACGCCGATCTGGGCGAGGCGGCGCGCCAGCTCGGACGGCGCATCGACATGCAAGGCGAGCGCCTCGACGCCCTCGGGCAAGGCCGGATCGCCCTCGGTGACCCCGGAATTGGTCCAGCGCATTGGCGCCGACGGATCGACCGGCGCATCGAGATCGTCGCCGAGGGCGGCGCCCAGAGCCTTTTCGTATCCCTTGGCGACGGTGATGCCGTCGATGATCGGCGGCCAGAGATTCTTGGTCTCGCCATTGACGAGCTTGGAGATCGTGCGCGCTTCGGTCTCGAGCCGCTGCACGCGCTTGTCGGCCTCGTTGAGCGGCGCGCGCGCGGCTTCCAGCCGTTGCCGCGCGGCGACGTGCCCGGCCTCGGAGCCCTGCGCCTCGGTTTCGGATTGCGAAAGCCTCAGTTGCGCGGTCTCGAGGCTCTCGGCCAGCGCGGCGAGGTCGCCCAGCGCGCTGGTCTCCTGCGCGAGCTTCTGCTCCTCGTTCTGGACGTTGGCGATCTCCTGATCGAGCCGCGCCAAGCGGTCGCGATAGGTCCGCACGCCGGATTCGAGCTGGTTTCGTTTCGCCGTGAGGTCGGCGAGAACGGTGGTCAGCTCGGCGAACAGCCGTTCGGCCGCGGCCAGGGTGGTTTCGGCCTCGGCGACGCGCTCATCGACGCCGCTGCGTTTTTCGACGCGCGACTTGATCTCGTCCTTCAATTCGGTGTCTTCGCCGTCGAGCCGCTGCAGCGCCACCTCCGCATCGGAGGTCTGCTGCTGCTCGCGGGCGATATCGGCCGAAAATTGCGTCAGCCGGCGGTCGAGCTCGGCGACGCGCTCCTTGGCGCGCTGTTCCTCGCGGTCGAGCGTCTCGCGCGCATTGGTGAGGCGCTGCAGTCCGGCCGCGGCGCGGGCTTCGGCATCGCGCAGCGCCGGCAGTTCGGAGGCGCGCACCGCCTGGATGCGGGCCGCCTCGGCCTGCTCGCGGGTGCGTTCGGCCATCTCGCGGACATTGAGATCATGGACCCGCGCGGCTTCGGCGACGTCGGCATTGGCCTCCAGCCAGCGCAGGTGGAACAGCATGGCCTCGGCCTTGCGCACCTTGGCGGCGACTTCGCGGTAGCGGATCGCCTGCCGGGCCTGCTTCTTCAGGCCGTCGATCTGCCCGGCCAGCTGCCCGATCACGTCCTCGACGCGGGTCAGGTTGGTTTCGGCGGCCTTGAGGCGCAGTTCGGCCTCGTGGCGGCGGGCGTGCAGGCCGGCGACGCCGGCGGCGTCCTCCAGCACCCGGCGGCGCTGCTCCGGCTTGGCCTGGATGATCTCGCCGATCTTGCCCTGGTGGACCAGCGCGGGCGAGCGGGCGCCGGTGGCGGCGTCGGCAAACAAGAGCTGCACGTCGCGGGCGCGCACGTCGCGGCCGTTGATCCGGTACACCGAACCCGCATCGCGCTCGATCCGGCGCGAGATTTCCAGCGTCTCCCGGTCGTTCATCGCCGCCGGCGCCGAGCGATCGGAATTGTCGATCGTCATCACCACTTCGGCGTGGTTGCGCGACGGACGGTTGCCGGATCCGGCAAAGATCACCGCGTCCATGTCGGCGGCGCGCAGCGATTTATGCGAGGTCTCGCCCATCGCCCAGCGCAGCGCCTCGACCAGGTTCGACTTGCCGCAGCCGTTCGGTCCGACCACGCCGGTGAGGCCGGCCTCGATCACGAAGTCGGTGGGCTCGACGAAGGATTTGAAACCGTGGAGGCGGAGACGGGTTAGCTTCATGGACACGATGCTCGGTTGGCGGGGCGCGAATCTCCCTGCCGGGACAATACCATAGAAGGCAATGTCGGTGTGTGGGCGAGTCGCGGCTTGCGGCCCTGATGGCCGCGACAATGGCGAGGCCGGCCCGGAAGGGCAACCACCGCCCGGGGCTTTTCCCACGGGTTTTATCCAGTGTTTTATCAGGGGGTTTGCCGGGCTTGTCGGGGCATCGCGAATCGGGCGGCCCGGGAACCGGCAATCAGCTCTTCAGCTTGCGACTTGATCCGTCTGTCGAATTTCCCAAACGCCGGCGGACCGGCTGCATGTGCTATGGATGAAAAATCGTCGCTGGCGCGAGCGACAACGCAGCCCGGCTAAAGCGGCGGTGGCGCGGCGCGATCAAGCCGCTTTAGGCCAGATGCAGGCGGCCGGCGCGGAGCCGAATCGCTCAGCTCTTCAGCATCGACTTGATCTTCTTGTCGAACTCATCGAACGACGCCTCGCCCTTGATGACCTCGCCGTTGATGAAAAAGGTCGGCGTCGAGTTCACCTTCAGCACTTCGCTGGCGTATTTCTGGTCCGCGGCGATCTTGTCGAGCAGCGCCTGATCCTTGAGGCAATCTTCCACCGCCTGCTGGCTGAGACCGGCCTGCTTGCCGATCCGGGTCAGCGTCTCCGTGGTGTTCTTCATCACCCAGTCGTCCTGCTGCCGGAACAGCAGGTCGACGACGGTGAAATATTTCGCGGCATCGTCCTTGGCGATGCAGCGCGCCAGCATCGAGCCGGCCGCCGCCTTGATGTCGAGAGGGAATTCGCGGAACACGTAACGCACCTTGCCGGTGTCGATATAGGCCGACTTGATCTTCGGAAACACCTCCTTGTCGAAGGCCGCGCAATGCGGGCAGGTCATGGAGGCATATTCGGTGATGGTCACCGGAGCGTTGGCGGGGCCCAGCGCCATGTCCGGCAGCGACACCGGCTTGGCGACGTCGGCCGCGCTTTGCGCCATCGCGCTTGTGATCAGGCGCAGCGGCGACAACCCGATGAGGGCGGCGAGCCCGGTCAGCGACAGGGCGGCGGTGAAGGCGCGGCGCGTGATGATCAACGGTTTGCTCCCGGATTGGCGCGTTCACGCCGAAAAGGACATCAACAAGGAAGTCGCTAGCTTGAAACCATGATTGTGGCAATGGCAGGCCGCGATGGCCGTTCCTGGCGAAGGGCTCAATTTCGCTTGATCGAGGCGCCGAGCCGGGCCAGCGCGGCGCGCAATTCCTCGTCCTCGACCGCGGACAGGGTTTTGGCGACCCTGGCCACCTGGCCCGGATCCGGCGCGCGGGAGGCCGGCGGCCCGGCGCGGCGCGCCAGCGGCGCCTGCCGCAGCGCCAGCCGTCCGACCGCGCTCCAGCCGAAGAAGCGGTTGACCCGCTGCAGGATGATGTCGGAGGCGTGCTGGATCTCCAGCGCCGCCGGGCCCTCGACCCGCAGCACCAGCGTGGCCGGCAGCTGCGGCTGGCCCTCCACCGGCCGCGGCCACTGGATCTTCAGCGGCTCGGAATGGGCCGATATCTCGGGGCCGGCGATTTCCGCCCAGCGCGTCACCAGCTCGCGCGCGGCGAAGCCCTGCCTGGCATAGGCATCGGAAAACACGTCGCTGAGCAGGACGGAAAGCGGCTTGGCGCTGATCGGACCGGGTTTGGCCATGGTTTCCCATAGCACGCCGCGGTTTGCGCTGGGAACCTCGGCGCCGCCGGGTCTTTCCAGGCCATTCAGATCCTGAACCGGCGCGGGAAGAAAGACGTGGATGCCCGCGTCCGCTGCGGTCATGACCTGTGGAGAGAATGCGGGCTCCGTATTAGACAGTCCCAATGACTTCACCGAGGAACGTGAAAACAAAACCGCGCGCGGTTGCCTTGCAGGCGCCCGGCCGTCCCTTGCTGCTGCTCGACTGGTACGACCGGCATCGCCGCCTGCTGCCGTGGCGGCCGCCGCCGGGCCAGCGCGCCGATCCCTACCGGGTGTGGCTGTCGGAGATCATGCTGCAGCAGACCGGCGTCAAGACCGTCGCGCCCTATTTCCTGAAATTCCTGGCGCGCTGGCCCGATGTCGACGCGCTCGGCCGCGCCTCGCTCGACGACGTGCTGCGGATGTGGGCCGGGCTCGGCTATTATTCGCGCGCCCGCAACCTGCACGCCTGCGCGATGACGGTCCGGCGCGATCATGGCGGCGTCTTTCCCGATACCGAGCAAGCCTTGCGCACGCTGCCGGGCATCGGTCCCTATACCGCGGCGGCGATTGCCGCGATCGCGTTCGGCCGCCATACCATGCCGGTCGACGGCAATATCGAGCGCGTGGTGTCGCGGCTGTTCGCGGTCGAGCAAGCGCTGCCGCAGGCCAAGCCGCTGATTCAACGATTGGCGGCGACGCTGCTCGGCGCCGGCGACGCGGAGTCGCGCGCCGGCGACGTGGAGTCACGCGCCGGCGACGTGGAGTCACGCGCCGGCGACAGCGCGCAGGCGCTGATGGACCTGGGGGCGTCGATCTGCACGCCGAAACGGCCGGCCTGTGCGCTGTGCCCGCTCAATGGCGACTGCGCGGCGCGCGGGCGCGGCGATCAGGAAAGCTTTCCGCGCAAGGCGGCGAAGAAATCCGGCGCCTTGCGCCAGGGTGCGGCGTTCGTCGTCACCCGCGGCGACCAGCTGCTGGTGCGCAGCCGTGCCGAAAAAGGCCTGCTCGGCGGCATGACGGAAGTTCCGACCTCGCAATGGCTCGCCGCGCAAGACGACGAAACCGCGCTGCAACAGGCACCGGTGCTGAAGGGCGTCGCGCGCTGGCACCGCAAGGCCGGCGTGGTCACCCATGTCTTCACGCATTTTCCGCTGCAGCTCGTGGTCTACACCGCAACCGTTGCCGCCCGCGCCCCGGCGCCGGCGGCCATGCGCTGGGTGCCGATTGCGACGCTGAAGGGGGAAGCGCTGCCCAGCCTCATGCGCAAGGTGATCGCCCATGGGCTGGGGGAATAGCGCTGCTTGAATTTCAGCTTGGCGCGGGCAGCGTCACGATCGGCGGCTTGGCGTTGAGGCCCTCGACCTGGAAGCCGGCGACGCGCTTGTAGTTGGCGGCGATGTCTTCCAGCTCCCGGCGTGACAGCACGTCGGTGACGATGTTGTAGCCTTCCGGCGCGCGCTCCTCGACCAGCTGCATCACCTGCTCCGGTCCGTTGCGCCGGTTGAGCATGACCAGATCCGAGGTCGCGGGCCGGCGCTCGGCCTCGTATGCCGCCAGCGCGGCAGGGGTCGCGCCCTGTGCCAGGATCTCGCGGGTGATGACGCGGGCATCGAGGATCGCCTGCGACGCACCGTTGGAACCGATCGGATACATCGGATGCGCCGCATCGCCCATCAGGGTGGTCCGGCCGAAGGTCCATTGCGCCACCGGATCGCGGTCGACCAGCGGATATTCGTAGGCCCGCGGACAGTTGCGGATCAGGCCGGGCACGTCGAGCCAGTCGAACCGCCAGTCCTCGAACCAGGGCAGGAACTCCTCCAGCTTCGCGGTCCGGTTATAGTCCTCGCGCCGCCACTGATAGGTCGGGGGCATGTGCCGCTCGGCGACCCAGTTGATCGCGAACTTGCCGGAGGCGTCGGGTTGATTGGAAATCGGGTAACAGACGAATTTCAGGATTTCATGGCCGGCCATGATCATGGTGCGGCCGGAAAGAAACGGAGCGGCCGCGGTGATGCCGCGCCACAGGATGCGTCCGTTCCAGATCGGCGGGCCCTCCTGCGGATAGAGTTTTTCGCGGATCGCGGAGTGAATGCCGTCGGCCGCGATCAGCAATGCGCCGTGATGGCTGCCGATGGAATGGCCGGTCGACTTGTCGATGAAGCTGGCGCGGACGCCGTCCGACGTCTCGGACCAGTCGCTCAGGTGATGGCCGGTAAGAATGTTCCCGGCCCCCAGCCGTTCGGTCGCCGCGTCGAGCAGGATCTGCTGCAGCGTGCCGCGATGGATCGAGAATTGCGGCCATTTGTAACCGGCCTCGATGCCGCGCGGTTCGCTCCAGATCGGCTTGCCGTGCTTGGAGAAAAACGCGAGCTCGCTGGTGCGCACGCCCGAGGCGTCGAGCCGGTCGAGCAGCCCGAGTTCGATCAATTCGCGCACCGCGTGCGGCAGCACGTTGATGCCGACGCCGAGCGGCTTCAGTTCGGACACGCTCTCGAACACTTTGGCGGCAACGCCGATCTGGTGCAGGCTGAGCGCCAGCGTCAGTCCGCCGATGCCGCCGCCGGCGATGAGAACGGTCATGAAGCCTCCCCGTATTCTGCGTGAGGCCATCGCGTGGCGATGGCCCAGGATTTCATGCAGGTTGGCGTCTCAAAAACAAAGGTGGGCAACGGCGCAAGCCGCCTGCCCACCCTTTCCGCGATATCGGCCCGGTATTGGCGGCCGAACCCAACCTCCAAAACGAAAGCGGCTAACTCACGCCGCCTTGGTCTTGAGATGGCCGAACATGATGTTGCGCGCCTCGTCGTCCATTTCGGCCTTGAATACGAACTTGTCCTTCAGCGCCACCGCCCGCGCGGCGGCCGGCCTTGCCGAAATCTCGTCGACCAGACGTTTCACATTGGGATATTTTGCGAAGACCTCTTCGCCGAGCACGAAGGGCGCCAGCCGCGCCCAGCCCCAGAACGCCATGTCCACGATGGTGTAGGTGTCGCCGACCATATAGCGGCTGGTGCCCAGATGATCGTTGAGGATGCCGTAATGGCGCTGCGCCTCGAACTGGTAGCGGTTATTGGCGTATTCCAGTTCTTTCGGCGCGAAATGCTTGAAATGCACCGCCTGGCCGGAATATGGCCCGACGCCGCTGGCGATGAACATCAGCCAGGAAAGCAGCTGGGCCCGATTGGCGGGCGTGTTCGGCGGCAGGAACTTGCCGGTCTTCTCGGCGAGGTAGAGCAGGATCGCATTGCTGTCGAACACCTTGACGCCATCATCATCGATCGCCGGCACCTTGCCGTTGGGATTGACCGCGAGAAATTCCGGCTTGAACTGGTCGCCCTTGCGGGTGTCGACCGGCACGAGCTCGTAAGGAAGGCCGGACTCTTCCAGAAACAGCGCGACCTTGTTGGGGTTCGGCGCTCCGTTGAAATAAAATTTCAGCATCGGGGTCTCCATGGATTGACGGTAAAAGTGACAACGCAAAAGGGGGGCGTCGCGGCGGCAGGAGCTTTTTTCTGCGTCGGTTCTGCGGCCGGCGCAACCGAAGAATTCGTGTCCACCCTCCGGGCGCGGCGGCGGCGGCAAAACCGTCCTTTGCCATCGCTCCGTAGAACTACAGGACCCAGGCAAAGCGGCCAAATTGCCGGCGAATCGCCAAACCTTAAGGCAAAATTCAGTCGCGGCTCCTAATTGTCTCGGGTCCACGCATTCATTGGGTGAATGCAGGTATCGGAAAGGCCGCTATGGCCCGTCACGTCAGTCCAAGCGGTCGCGAGACCTTCTTTCCGGCATCCGAACTGATCGTCTCAAAAACCGATCTGAAAGGACGCCTGACCTACGCCAATGGCCTGTTCTGCAGGATCGCCGGCTATCGCGAATCCGAATTGATCGGCCAGCCGCACAGCATCATCAGACATCCAGACATGCCGCGCAGCGTGTTTCGTCTGCTGTGGGACACCATCGAGGATCGCCGCGAGATCTTTGCCTATGTCAAGAACATGGCCAGCACTGGCGATCACTATTGGGTCTTTGCCCATGTAACGCCGTCGTTCAACGCCAGGGGCGAGATGATCGGTTACCACTCCAACCGCCGGGTGCCCGATCGCAAGGTGCTCGATTCCACAATCATCCCGCTCTATGCCGAGGTGCTGAAAATCGAGCGCGGTCACGCCAACGGCAAAGACGCGGTCGCGGCCGGATACAAGGTTCTCACCGATTTCGTCGCGGCGCAGAAAGTTGCATATGAAGAACTCATGTTTTCTCACAAAAGCGCAGCTTAGCGTCGCAGCCGCGATTTGCGGATCGGTCGCCGCGTCAGTGCTGCATATACTGGGCTACCTGGTCGCGGCCATCGTGGTCCAGGGGGTCGCGATCGCCGCGCTGGGACTCGCGATGTTCTGGATCGCCAAGACCGCTGGCCTGATACGGCAGGCGAAAGAGGTCTGCAAACGGATCGCCGCGGGTGATTTCGAGGCGCGCATTCTTTCGATTCCGGAAAATGACTCCACCGCCGAGCTGCTCTTTACCATCAACGACATGATCGACGGCTGCGACGCATTCGTCCGCGAGGCGACCGCGGCGATGAACGCGGTGCATCACAACAAATATTTCCGGCGCATCCTGCCCGGCGGCCTGCATGGCGCGCTGTTGCAGGGAGCAACCACCATCAACGATGCCACCGCCAGCATCGAGGCCCGGATCAGGCGATTCGAGCGCCAGACCTCCGAACTCGAAGGCAGCGTGGGTTCGATCGTCTCGGCGCTGGACGACGGCGCGGCGGAAATGAGCGGAACGGCCGGAAATCTGCAGACCGGAGCCTCGTCGACCCGCGAACGCATCACCTCGATCGCCGCGGCATCCGAACACGCCGCTTCCAATATGCAATCGGTGGCGTCGGCGAGCGCGAAGCTTTCCTGCAATGCAAGCGACGTCGGCGCCGACATTCTTCGTTCTGCGAATGTCGCCGGGCGGGCGGTCGAGCGGGTAACCGACGCGGCCGGCAGCGTCGACGTCCTGAAGGACGTCGCGGCGCGCATCAGCGAGGTCGTCAAATCGATCAACGCCATCGCCAGCCAGACCAATCTGCTGGCGCTCAATGCGACGATCGAGGCCGCGCGCGCCGGCGAGGCGGGGCGCGGTTTTGCGGTGGTTGCCCATGAAGTCAAGGCGCTGGCGACCCAGACCGCGAATTTTACCGCGGAAATCGAGGCCCAGGTCGAACAGGTCCAGTCCGCCGCGGATCGCGTCGGCGTCTCGATCACCGAAATCGGCACCGTGATCGCGGAGGTCAACGATATCACCGGCAAGGTCGCCGCGACCTCGCAGGCGCAGTCACAGGCGACCGCCGATATCGCGCGCAACATCGATGATGCGTTTGCCGTGGTCGGGCAAATTGCCGGCAATATCCAGGCGCTGGCGCAGACCGCAAGAGAGACCGAACAGCTCGCGACTTCGACAATGGCTGCGTCCGGCGACCTGTCGTCGCAGTCGAGCCTGCTGACCAGGGAAATCAGGACCTATCTCGATCATGCCAGGGGCAATCTGGTCGATCAGGGCGGGGCGGGCGCGGCTCGGCGGCCAGCCCGGACGGCTTGAAGCCGGGCGGTCCGGTCGAACATCGGGATAATCAGCCGGCAACCATCCCGGAGCGGATTTCGGCGCGCAGCTCGTCGATCAGCCGCAGGCCCTTCTTGGTCTCGACGTGCCAGAAGGTCCAGCCGTTGCAGGCCTCCGAGCCCTGCGCCACCGCGCCGATGCGGTGGATCGAGCCGACCTTGTCGCCGAGCATGATGGCGCCGTCGGCGCGGACCAGGGCGCCGTGGCGTTTCTTGGAATCGACAAGCTTGGTCCCGGGCGAAATCATGCCGCGCTCGATCAGTTCGGAAAAGGCCACCCGCGGGGCGTCGCGCGCCGTCATGAACGGCGCCAGCGTTGCCTCCGGCAGCGGCTCGATGGCTGCGATGCGGGCTTCCGCCGCGGCGGCGTAGGTCCGGTCGCGCTCGAACCCGATATAGCTGCGGCCGAGCCTCTTGGCGACGGCGCCGGTGGTGCCGGTGCCGTTGAACGGATCGATCACCAGGTCGCCGGGCTTCGACGACGACAGCAGCACCCGCGCCAGCAGGCCTTCGGGTTTCTGGGTCGGATGCACCTTCTTGCCGTCCCCGCCCTTGAGGCGTTCTTCGCCGGTGCACAGCGGGATCAGCCAGTCGGAACGCGCCTGCACGTCCTCATTGGCGGCCTTCAAGGCCTCGTAGTTGAAGGTATAGCCCTTGGCCTTCTCGTCGCGCGCGGCCCAGATCATGGTTTCGTGGGCATTGGTGAAGCGGCGGCCGCGGAAATTCGGCATCGGATTGGTCTTGCGCCACACGATATCGTTGAGCACCCAGAAGCCGAGGTCCTGCATGATCGAGCCGACCCGGAAAATATTGTGGTAGGAGCCGATCACCCACAGGGTCGCCGACGGTTTCATGACGCGGCGGCAGGCCAGCAGCCAGGCGCGGGTAAAATCATCGTAAGCGGCGAACGAGGAGAATTTGTCCCAGTCGTTGTTGACCGCATCGACATGGGATTCGTCGGGACGCTTGAGATCGCCCTTGAGCTGCAGGTTGTACGGCGGATCTGCAAATACCAGATCGACCGAACCGGCCGGCAGTTTCGACATCTCGGCGACGCAATCGCCAACGACGATACGAGCACTCGGATGGGACTCGAATTGGGTGCGGGGCGCCTTTGCAGACGCCCCGCGACGCGACACAACCATGACTCAAATACTCTGACTCAGGCGACGCAGTCGGCGACGCGGGACTAAACAACCGACTGTCGATACATTGACGAGGCAAAGTAAAAATCGGCTTAACCGGGCAATTCTTTCACGCTAGGCAATTTTTGCCGGGCGGGTTATTGATTAATGGAATGCAAATTTTAAGTCTTCGCAGCGCTCACGATCGGCGGGCCCGCTGCGGCGGGTTGCGATACAGGGAAAGTAAGGAAAAGCGCCATGCGTTATGATGACTTCCGTCGCAGCGGCGACATCGACGATCGTCGCGATGACAGCGGCGGCGGAATCGGCGGTGGCGGCGGCTTTGGCCTTCCGATGGGCGGCGGCGGGCTCGGCATCGGCACCCTGATCGTGCTCGGCCTTGTCAGCTACGCGCTCGGCATCGATCCGCGCATCCTGATCGGCGGCGCGGAAGTTCTCAATGGCGGCCGCAGCCAGGCGCCGAGCTATCAGACCGATCGCCGGTCGACGCCGGCCAAGACCGGCGCGCCGACCGACGAGATGGGCAGCATGATTGCCGGCATCCTCGGCGAGATTGACGATCGCTGGAGCGAGATCTTTCAGGCCAGCGGGCAGACTTTCAGCGGTCCGCGCATCGTGCTGTTTCGCAACGCCACCAATGGCGGCCGCTGCGGCATGGCGCAGGCGGCGATGGGGCCGTTCTACTGCCCGCCGGACAAGCAGATCTTTCTCGACACCGGATTTTTCCGGGAGGTCGAGACCCGGTTTCACGGCTGTTCGGGCAATGCCTGCAAGTTCACCGCCGCCTATATCATCGCCCATGAGGCCGGACATCATGTGCAAAACCTGCTCGGCATCCTGCCGCGCGTGACACGGCTGCAGCAGCAGGCGGGCAGCAAGGCGGAATCCAATGCGCTGCAGGTCAAGGTCGAGTTGCAGGCCGATTGTCTGTCCGGGGTCTGGGTCAATCGCGAGGAGAAGAAGCGTCCCGGCTTCCTGGAAGCCGGCGACATCGACGCGGCGCTGACCACGGCGTCCGCGATCGGCGATGATACGCTGCAGCGCGAGACCACCGGGCGGGTGGTGCCGGACTCATTCACCCACGGGACGGCCGCGCAACGAAAGCATTGGTTCATGACCGGCTATCAGCAGGGCACCGTGCAGGCCTGCAACACATTCGCGGCGGGGGCGTTGTAGGGAAGCGGTCTCTTGCGGAGTACACCATGGCCTCGATCGACGACTCCAAACCGTTCGTGCCGCTCAACATCGCGGTGCTGACGATTTCCGACACCCGCGCGCTGGCGGATGACAAATCCGGAACCGTGCTGTCGGAGCGGCTCACCGCCGCCGGTCACCGGCTGGCGGCGCGCGAGATCATCGTCGACGACGTCGATGCGATCCGCATCATTGTCAGAAGATGGATTGCCGACCCGGGCGTCGATGTCATCATCACCACCGGCGGCACCGGCTTCACCGGCCGCGACGTGACGCCGGAGGCGATCGAGCCGCTGTTCGAAAAACGGATGGACGGCTTCTCGATCGCGTTCCACATGCTGAGCCATGCCAAGATCGGCACTTCGACGATCCAGAGCCGCGCCACCGCGGGGGTCGCGGGCGCCACCTTCATCTTCTGCCTGCCGGGATCGCCGGGCGCCTGCCGCGACGGCTGGGACGGCATCCTCGCCGCCCAGCTCGATTACCGGACGCGGCCCTGCAACTTTGTCGAGATCATGCCGCGGCTGGACGAACACCTGCGCCGGCCGAAGGCGCAGGGGGCTTCGGCCTGATCGCGGTCACCGCGGCCGCAGCAGCTTGAGCAGCGCGGCCCACGCCGCGCGGCCCAGATGGCGACAGGCGGCGGCGCGGAGCCGATGCGCTCTGCGCTTGTAGTAGGCCATCTTTTCCGACGTGACGCGGCGCGCTGCATCGCGACACGCGGGTGTCACAATTGGCGTTCCCAGGTTTCGCCGATCAGGTCGCGGCCGAAATTGCGATGCGGTTCGCTGGCCACGTGCACGAAGCCGGCATCCCGATAGATGCTGCGGGCGGCGACCAGAATGCTCTGGGTCCACAGCGTGATGCTGCGATAGCCGCAGGCCTGCGCGAAGGCGATGCATTCGGCCACCAGCCGGCGGCCCAGTCCCTGTCCGCGTCCGGCCGGATCGACCAGCAGCAGCCGCAGCTTGGCGACATCGTCGGTGTGCCTGACCAGAAATACCGAGCCGACCGGGGTGCCGTCGATGTCCGCGATCCAGCAGCGTTCCCGCGCCGCGTCGAACGAGGTGAGGAACTTTGCCACGATCTCCGCGACCAGGCTCTCGAACCTGGAATCGAAGCCGTATTCGCTGGCATAGAGCGAACCGTGGCTCTGCACCACCCATCCGATGTCGCCCGGACGCGGGCTGCGCAGCACCGCAGGCGGAAGCGGCGCGGCGGCGCCGCCGAGCAGCCGTTCGATCACGGCCATGGCGCCGATCAGCCGCTCACGGTCGCCGCATGGAAGTGCCGCGAGCATCGCCGCGACGTCGTCGTGCGAACTGCGATCGAGCCTGGCGAACGCCTGACGCCCCTTTGCGGTCAAGCCAAGTTGATATTGCCGGCGGTCCGAGGGCAACGGCTTGCGGGTGATCAATCCCTGCTCGTCGAAATTCTGGATGATGCGGCTGAGGTATCCCGGATCGAGGCCAAGTTCGATCCCGATCTGCTTGGCGGCCGGGCTTTTCCGGTTCGCCAGTTCGTACAACACCCGCGCCTCGCTCAGCGAGAACGGATTTTTCAGCAGTTGCTGGTCGAGGACGCCGAGCTTGCGGGTGTAGAAGCGGTTGAACGCCCGCACCGCGGCGACCCGGGCATCGATATCTGGCTGCGACATGCTTGCCATTGTCAAAGAGTTATTTGACTTTGGCAAGTATATTTTGGTCTCGCTAGGCGACGATGATGCGGCTGCGCAGCAGCGTGCGCGAGGAGCGGCCGAGCTGCCGCAGCAGCCGGGCCTCGGAGCGGCGGGCGTCCGGCGCGTAACCGCCGAGCCGGTCATAGTGATCGCGCGCGATCAGCAAGCCCTGGTCGGCCGAAGGGCCGGCAATGATGCGGGCCAGGAATTTAAGACCGTCGCGGAGCCGGGTATCGGCATAGGGCGAGCGGGCGTAGCGGAAGACACCGGCGCGGGGCCGTCCGCTGCCCGAGACCCGTTGGATGAACTGGGCGGTTTCATCGATCCAACCGCTGTCGAGCACGGCGCCGGCATGCAGGAACATGAGCCACGGCGAGCGGGCCTGCCGGGCGCCGGCCGCCAGCGCCGCCGCACGCGATCCCTCGAAGCGCAGAAACCGGCAGCCGGCGACGTCGGCGACCCGCTCGATGACCGCTGTGCCGGCCCGGTCGACCAGCAGCACCTCGCGCACCACGCCGGCCGCGGCCCCCGGCACCAGCGCCGCCAAGGTTACCACCGCGGGCTGTTCGACGCCGTCGGTCGGGATGATGACACTGAGCATAATGTCTCTTCAAGGCCTCAAATGGCGGAAAGCCGTGCACTATTAGCACCTTATATCGGCCAAATCAGCCTGCGGGCTGCGGCTTTTTACGGCAGCGCTGCCGTAAAGGGGGCCGGCGTGACTTGTGTTCGGGGGCCGATATCTGATTCATGTTCTTGATTTGTTCTAAAGCGATGCTATGTTCTGACCATGAGTCGAGCATCCTCACATGCCCTCAAGCACCCGCCGGTCACGGCGCCCTCCGAACCGGCGGGTGCGTCTTCTGATTTTCCAGAGCTCGCTGTCGCCATCGAGGGCGGTCGGCGGCGCGGCCGGGGCGCGCAATCCAACGACAGCGGACGCTTCGAGGCCGAAGCCCGCGTCGCCTTCGACGATGGCTGGCAGAGCCTCGATGAATTGCCGCCGTTCAAGACCACGGTCGCGATCGACACCGCGCGGAAGGTCATCACCCGCAACGACTCGCCCGATATCGGCTTCGACCGCTCGATCAACCCCTACCGCGGCTGCGAGCATGGCTGCGTCTACTGCTTTGCGCGGCCGACCCACGCTTATCTCGGCCTGTCGCCGGGGCTGGACTTTGAATCCAGGCTGTTTGCCAAGCCCGACGCGCCGCAGCTTCTGGAAAAGGAACTGGCGGCGCAGGACTACGAGCCGCGGATGATCGCGATCGGCACCAATACCGATCCCTACCAGCCGATCGAGCGCGAGCGGAAGATCATGCGCGGCATTTTGGAGGTTCTGGATCGCGCCTCGCACCCGGTAGGAATCGTGACAAAATCGGCGCTGGTGACGCGCGACATCGACATTCTGGCGCGGATGGCCAAGCGTAATCTTGCCAAGGTGGCGCTGTCGGTTACGACGCTCGATGCCAAACTCGCGCGCACCATGGAGCCGCGGGCCTCGACCCCGGCGCGGCGGCTCGAGGCGTTACGGCAGTTGTCGGAGGCCGGAATCCCCACCACGGTGATGGTGGCGCCGGTGATCCCCGCGCTGAACGATTCCGAGATCGAGCGCATTCTCGACGCTGCGGCGCATGCCGGCGTCAAGGAAGCGAGCTATGTGCTGTTGCGGTTGCCGCTCGAGGTCCGCGACCTGTTCCGCGAGTGGCTGATGGCGAATTATCCCGACCGCTACCGGCACATCTTCACCCTGATCCGCGATATGCGCGGCGGCCGCGACTATGACTCGCAATGGGGCGCGCGGATGAAAGGCACCGGACCGATGGCCTGGATGATCGGGCGCCGGTTCGAGATCGCCTGTGAAAAGCTCGGGCTCAACAAGCGGCGTTCGAAATTGACCACCGATCATTTCGCGCGGCCGAAACGCAGCGGGCAGCAGCTCAGCCTGTTTTAGTCAATCCTCCGCCCCGCCGGGGGGATAAGGCAGGCGAATAGCGGGAATTGCGCCGAGTTCCGGGTTGCGCGCTGGGGCTCGCTTGCGCACCATCCCGGCATGATTCGGGATAAATCGGCAAAACCGCCTGCCAAACCGGCGAACGGCGTAATCGCGGTCGCGGCGCCGAGCTTTCGCCGTGAACGCGCGCTGATCAAGCGCGGCGTCTGGCCGGTGGCCGGCTGCGACGAGGCCGGGCGCGGTCCGCTGGCAGGTCCGGTCGTGGCCGCAGCGGTGGTGCTCGACCCCCGGCGGATTCCAAAAGGCATCGACGATTCGAAGCGGCTGACGCCGGAGCGCCGCGAGGAACTGTTCGAGCAGATTTGCGCCACCGCGTCGTTCGCGGTGGCCTTCGCTTCGCCGGCGCGCATCGATCGCGATAATATCCTGCGCGCTTCGCTGTGGGCGCTGGCGCGCGCGGTCCATGCGCTGCCGGAAATGCCGAAACACGTATTCGTCGATGGCCGCGACCGGCTCGATACGGCTTGCGACTGCGAAGCCGTGATCGGCGGCGATGGGCTGATCATGTCGATCGCGGCGGCGTCGATCATCGCCAAGGTCGCGCGCGACCGCCTGATGTGCAAGCTGGCGCAGGATTGCCCGGGTTATGGATTCGAAACCCACAAGGGCTATGCCGTACCGGAGCATCTGGAGGCGCTCGACCGGCTTGGCCCCACGGTGCATCACCGCCGCTTGTTTGCCCCCGTCGTGGCGGCGCGCGAAAAGCACGAGGCGATGACCGCCGAGACCGCCGTCGTATCGAGGCTGACGGCGATCGAGCAGGTTTCGGCCGGCTTCTGACCCCAGGTTTCAGCGCTGCTTCCATCAAGAGCGAAGCTCCTGTCGTGAATGCGTTTTATCCAGGCGAACCGCTGGCGGCTTGGTCCGAAAACGCCAGGTTGCCTCGGCGGCTCACGCGCCTTATCACACGTCGGGATCGAACCGGGCCCGACTGCAGGTCCGGATTGGGCATTTCGGACGGTTCATGCGTTTCACCTCGCTGATTATCGAACTGATCCGCGCCCGGCCGCGGCTGGTGGTCTGGTTGGTCGTTTTGCTGCAGGCCGCGTTGTGGCTGATGCTGCCTGTGTTGCTGTATCGCAGCCCACCCGGCGAGCTTGCCACCGTGCTGGCCTTCGGACGCGAATATCAGGTCGGGACCGATCTCGGTCCGCCGCTGGCGTTCTGGCTTGCCGATATCGCGTTTCGTGCCGCCGGCAATCATCTGTTCGGGGTTTATCTGCTGGCGCAGCTTTGCTCGATCGTCACCTTCTGGACGCTCTATCAGCTGGCCCGTGCGGTGGTCGGCGGACCGCAGGCCGTGCTGGCGGTGCTGCTGACGATGACGGTCGGGGCCTTCAGTTGGCCTGGCGTGGAATTCGGTCCCCTGGTGCTGGCACGCCCGCTGTGGGCGCTGCTGCTGCTGCATTCCTGGCAATTGATCGGCCAGGGTCGCCGCAACGCCTGGTTTGCCTGGTCGATCGAAGCCGGACTTCTGCTGCTGACGAGTTCCGCCGCGATCGGCCTCCTGGTCCTGATCGCCGGATTTGCGCTGGCGATCCCACGCGGGCGGCGCATGCTGCGGTCGTTTGATCCGCTGTTCGCGCTGCTGGTGATCATGGTACTGGCGCTGCCCTATCTGGTTTGGCTGATCCGCGCCGGCGCGCTCGCTTCGCCGCCATGGCCCGCGATCGGCGACTTGCACGCGCGGGCGCTGCACCTTGCGGGGCTGCTCGGCGGCTTGCTGTTGGAGATTTCCGGCATCGTTCTGCTGGCGGTGCTCAACTCCGGACGGTTCGATCGCAGCCGGGAAGAGGCGCCGATCATCTATCGGCCGCCGGTCGATCCGCTGGCGCGCGACTTCGTTTATTTCTTCGCGATCGGCCCGGCACTGGCGGCAAGCCTGGTCTCCGGTCTGTTCGGTCTCGACCGGGTCGCGGGCGGGGCCGGCGTCGTTTTGCTGATGTCCGGACTGGCCGTGATGGTCGCAGCCGGCGACCTAGTGCATTTGCGGCGTCAGCGCCTGCTGCGTTCGGTCTGGGCCGCAGTCATCATGGCCCCCGCGCTCGCGGTGGTCGGCTCGACGCTGTTTGTGCCCTGGACCGGCGGTGCCGAGGTGGCGACTTCACTGCCGGCGGCGGCGATCGGACGTTTTTTCGGCGACAGTTTCGAGCGACGCACCAACCATCCACTCCAGGCGGTGGCGGGCGACGCGCGGCTTGCCAGTCTGATCGCATTGGACGCCGGCCGTCCGCATCTGTTGCTCGACGCTACGCCGCAACGGACGCCGTGGCTGACGATGGAGAAATTCAACCGAATTGGCGGGGTCGTGGTCTGGCGCGCCTCCGATACCGACGGCACCCCGCCGGCCGCCATCGCGCAGCGTTTTCCTGGCCTGGTGCCCGAAGTGCCGCGGGCATTCGAGTGGCCTGTGAACGGCCGGCAGCCGCTGTTGCGGATCGGATGGGGCATCGTGCGGCCGCAGATGCCATAAGCGAATTTCGGTTCAGGTCTTCAAGATGAAGCAGGCTTGGTCTGCGCCATCGCCTTGGCGATCGCGCGTAAATCCTGCCACGCCAGCCGCTTGTAGGATGGCGAGCGCAACAAATAGGCCGGATGGAAGGTGGCCAGCGCGCGGATCACGCGGCTGCCGGTATCGTAGTCGAACCATTTGCCGCGGGTTTTCATGATGCCCTCGCGGGTCGACAACAAGGTCTGGGTCGAGGGATTGCCGAGCGTCACCAGCACATCCGGATCCACCAGTTCGATCTGCCGCTGGATGAACGGCAGGCAGATCTGCGTCTCCTGCGGCGTCGGAGTTCGGTTGCCGGGCGGCCGCCATGGAATGACATTGGCGATGTAGGCGCTGCTGCGGTCCAGCCCGATCGCGGCCATCATCCGGTCGAGCAGCTTGCCCGAACGCCCGACAAACGGCAGGCCCTCGATGTCTTCCTCGCGTCCGGGCGCCTCGCCGACGAACATGATCCGCGCCTGCGGGTTGCCGTCGGCGAATACCAGGCGGGTGGCGGTGGATTTCAACGCGCAGCCGTCGAATTTTTCCATCAGCGCGCGCAGCGCCTCGAGCGAAGGCGCACACCGCGCCGCTTCCCGCGCCGACATTATCGCCGCTTCCGGCGCCTGTGCCGCGTCGTCCCGCGCCGCAGGGATTGCGGCAGCCACCGTTCTGACCGGCCCGGGCGAGGCCGGTTCGCGCAGGGCCGGGCCGACGCCGGGATCGGACAGCCGGTTGACCGGCTCCTCGGAGAGCGCGCAGTCGACCCCGGCCTCCAGATAAAAGGCCAGCAATTGCCGGACACTGGGGGCGCGGTCAGGCGTCATGGCAAGAGCTCAGGGGCATCATGCCAATCTAGGACGGATTGCGCCGCAGCGAAACGCCTGATGGCCCGTTTCCATGGTTGTCCTTCCTGCAAAAATCGGAAACAAACAGGTTTTGAAGCGTTCCCAACCCCCGGGCTGAGACCAGATCATGAGCACCGAAGAACTGCCGCCGCGCGAATCCATGGAATTCGATGTCGTGATCGTCGGCGCCGGACCGTCCGGCCTGTCTGCCGCGATCCGGCTGAAACAGCTCAATCCCGATCTGACCGTCGTCGTGGTGGAGAAGGGCTCCGAAGTCGGCGCCCATATCCTGTCCGGTGCGGTGATCGACCCGGTGGCGCTCGACCGGCTGATTCCGGATTGGCGGGAGGACGCCGATTGCCCGCTGAAGACACAGGTCAGGACCGACAAGTTCTACTGGATGACCGCCGGCATGGCGATCCCGCTGCCGTCGATCGCGTTGCCGCCGCTGATGAATAATCACCATTGCTATATCGGCTCGCTCGGCAATGTATGCCGCTGGCTCGCGCGCAGGGCCGAGGCGCTCGGCGTCGAGATCTATCCGGGCTTTGCCGCGGCCGAAACGCTCTATGATGAAAAAGGCGCGGTGCGCGGCATCGCCACCGGCGACATGGGCGTCGCCAAGGATGGCTCGCACAAATCATCCTATACCCGCGGCATGGAATTGCTCGGCAAATACACCCTGTTCGCCGAAGGCGCGCGCGGCAGCCTGAGCAAGCAATTGATCGCCAAGTTTGGCCTCGACGCCAACAGCCAGCCGGCGAAATTCGGCATCGGCCTCAAGGAGGTCTGGCAGGTTGACCCGGCCAAGCACCAGAAGGGCCTGATCCAGCATTCGTTCGGCTGGCCGCTGAACAATTCAACCGGCGGCGGCTCGTTCCTCTACCACTACGACGACAATCTGGTAGCCGTCGGTTTCGTCGTGCATCTCAATTACGACGATCCGTATCTGTCGCCGTTTGACGAATTCCAGCGTTTCAAGACCCATCCGGCGATCCGCAGCGTGTTCGAAGGTGGCAAGCGGCTCGCCTATGGCGCGCGCGCCATCACCGAGGGCGGCTACCAGTCGGTGCCGCGCCTCAGCTTTGCGGGCGGCGCGCTGATCGGCTGTGCGGCGGGTTTTGTCAACCTGCCGCGCATCAAGGGCGTGCATAACGCGATCGGCAGCGCCATGCTCGCGGCCGAACATGCCGCCGCTGCGCTCGGTGCCGGACGCGCCAATGACGAACTGGTCGAATACGAAGAGGCGTGGCGCTCCTCGCCGGTCGGCAGGGATCTGTACCCGGTCCGCAACGCCAAGCCGCTGTGGTCGAAGTTCGGCACGATGGTCGGTACGGTACTGATCGGCTTCGACCTGTGGTGCAACACGCTCGGTTTCTCTCTGTTCGGGACCCAGTCGCACGCCAAGCCGGATCGCAAGACGCTGGATCCGGCCAAGGCCCATGCGCCGATCCCGGCCGCGAAACCGGACGGCAAGCTCACCTTCGACAGGCTGTCTTCGGTATTCCTTTCCAATACCAATCATGAGGAGGACCAGCCGGTCCATCTCAAGGTCGCCGACATGAACCTGCAGAAGACCTCCGAGCACGACGTCTATGCCGGCCCGTCCAACCGGTATTGCCCGGCCGGGGTCTATGAATGGGTCGAGGAGGCCGCCGGCCCGCGCTTTGTCATCAACGCCCAGAATTGCGTCCACTGCAAAACCTGCGACGTGAAGGATCCCAACGGGAATATCACCTGGGTGCCGCCAGAGGGCGGCGGCGGCCCGAATTATGAGGCGATGTGACCACGATTGCGTGAGCCGGCCCCAGCGGGTGCGACCGCCGGTCACGATACCGCCACACTGCAAGCGTTTTCAGGAGCGGCTGGCCAAATCGGCGGCCATCGGGCCTTCGCTGCCGACCGATTCGCCAGCCCTATCCTTGCGGTTGAGCGCCAAACGCGGCATTGTCACGAGGCTTGATGCCGACGATTGAGTTCGCATTCGAGGTTGCTCGGAAGATCCTGTCATCAATCCTGGAGCTAGGCGAACCCTGATGTTTTCCATTCGTTGCAATCGCTGGACGATCGCCGCATTCGCTTTCACCGCCCTGGTGGTGCCGGCTTCGCTTTCGGCCCAGACGCCGGATCATCCGGCCGACAACTCGGCGCAGTTTCCCACCAGTCACGATCTGAAATCGCTGACGATGTCGGGCAGCTATCTGGCCGCCCGTCATGCCAGCGTCGAGCGCGACGCCGCCTCGGCGGCGGAGTTCTACCGCTCGGCGCTGCGCACCGATCCGAAGAACAGCGAATTGCTCGATCGGGCCTTCATCTCGTCGCTGGCGGACGGGGACATCGACGAGGCCGTCAAGCTCGCCGACCGTATCTTGACGATCGACAAGTCCAACCGCGTGGCCCGGCTCGTGGTCGGCGTGCGCGACCTCAAGCTCAAAAAATATGCCAGCGCGCAGCTCAACATCAACCAGTCGATTCGCGGGCCGATCACCGATCTGGTCGCGACGCTGCTGTCGGGCTGGGCCAGTTACGGCGCCGGCGACGCCAAAGCGGCCGTCGCCAACATCGACAAGCTGACCGGGCCGGAATGGTATCCGATCTTCAAGGATCTGCACTCCGGCATGATCGACGAGCTGGCGGGCAAGGAAAAGGACGCCGGCGTGCGCCTGGAGCGGGCCTACAAGCTCGACGATTCCATGCTGCGGGTGGCCGACGACTATGCGCGGTGGCTGACCCGCAACAAGGACGAGGCGGCGGCGACCGCCGTCTATGAGGCGTTCGACAAGAAGCTGCCGCGTCATCCGCTGGTGCTGGAAGGCCTGCGTGAGGCCAAGGCCGGCAAGAAGCTGCCGCCGCTGGTGGATTCGCCGCAGAGCGGCGCCGCCGAGGCGCTTTACGGCATCGGCGCAACATTGACGCGCCGCGGCGGCGAAGACCTCGCGCTGGTCTATCTGCAGCTCGCGCTCTACCTCGAACCCAACCATCCGCTGGCGCTGCTGTCGCTGGCCGATCTCTACGAGTCGGTGAAGAAGCCGGCGATGGCGATCAAGGTCTATGAGCGGATGCCGGCGAGTTCGCCGCTGAAGCGCAATGCCCAGATTCAGCTTGCCACCGATCTCGATGCCGCCGACCGCAGCGACGAGGCGATCAAGATCCTGAAAAGCGTCACCGCGGAAGATCCCAAGGACCTCGAAGCCATCATGGCGCTCGGCAATGTCGAGCGTGGCCGCAAGAAATTCGCCGAATGCGCCCAGACCTACTCCCAGGGCATCGATGCCCTGACCGACCCGACCGACAAGGCCAACACGGTTTATTACTATTACCGCGGCATCTGCGAGGAGCGCTCCAAGCAGTGGAGCAAGGCGGAGGCGGACATGCGCAAGGCGCTCGAGTTGCAGCCCGACCAGCCGCATGTGCTGAATTATCTCGGCTATTCGTGGATCGATCAGGGCATCAATCTGGACGAAGGCATGAAGATGATCAAGCGTGCGGTCGAGCAGCGGCCCGATGACGGTTACATCGTGGATTCGCTGGGCTGGGCCTATTACCGCATCGGCAATTACGAGGATGCGGTGAAGAATCTCGAGCGCGCGATCGATCTCAAGCCGGAAGACCCCACCATCAACGACCATCTCGGCGATGCCTATTGGCGCGTTGGCCGCACGCTGGAAGCAAAATTCCAGTGGGCACACGCCCGCGACCTCAAGCCGGAGCCGGAAGACCTGCCGAAGATCGAGGCCAAGATCGAGAACGGCCTGCCGGACGATGCCTCGTCCTCATCGGCGTCTTCCTCCCCGGACAAGAAAAAAGAAGACGGCAAGGGCGGCTGATCGAAGGGCTGGTCGCCGATGCCGGCGCTGATGGAAGAGGCGCGGGCCAAGGTCAACCTCACCCTTCGGGTGATCGGACGGCGCGTGGACGGCTATCACGACCTCGAAAGCGTGGTCGCTTTCGCCGATTGCGCCGATCGCCTCGGCTTGACCCCCGGATCCGGTCTCGATCTCAAGATGTCAGGACCGCTGGCGCAGGCCTGTGGGGATACCGGCGACAACCTCGTGCTCAAGGCCGCGCGCCTGCTGGGCGAACGGGTGCCCGATCTGAAAGCCGGTCAGTTCACGTTGGAGAAGGTGCTGCCGGTCGCGGCCGGAATCGGCGGCGGTTCTGCTGACGCTGCGGCGGCACTGCGGCTGCTCGCCCAATTGAACGGGCTTGCGCTCGACGACAGGCGCTTGCTCGACGTTGCATTGCAGACCGGCGCCGATGTCCCGGTCTGTCTCGGCTCACGCGCCTGCGACATGACCGGCGTCGGCGAGACTTTGCTGCCGCTCAGCCTGCCGGTGATGCCCTGTGTGATGGTCAACCCGCGTGTTGCGGTGGCGACCAGGGATGTGTTCCAGGCGCTTGGACTGCGTAACGGCGAATTGCTGGTCGGAGCGACCGACGTGTTGCAGGCAGCCGCCTGGCCTGAGTCAGCCGCATCGGTCGAAGACTGGGTCGAAGCCCTCGCTGCCAGCTCCAACGACCTGGAGGCGCCGGCCACCCGCATCCAGCCCGTGATCGGCGAGGTTATAGCGGCGCTCAACGCCACCAATGGGGCCTGGCTGGCCCGGATGTCGGGGTCGGGCGCGACCTGCTTTGCGATCTATGAGAACACCGCCGAGACGCATCGCGCGGCACAGAAGATTCAACTCGATCACCCCGGCTGGTGGGTTCATGCGGGTGTGTTGAGCTAGCAGGTCTTCCCTGACCCCCGGCATAAGGCGCGGCGGCGGCGAACTTCGCTAATGCGACCGCGCCAGGCAGAATGCCACCACCTGCTCCAGCGCGGTCTTCATCGGCGAAGTCGGAAACAGCGCCAGCGCATCGACCGCCATCGCCCCGTAGTGCTGGGCGCGGTTGATGGTGTCCTCCAGCGCGCGGTGCTTGGTCATCAGGCCGATGGCGTGATCGAGATCGCCATCGCCGATCTCGCCGCGCTCCAGCGCGTTGACCCAGAACGCGCGCTCGACGTCGTTGCCGCGGCGGAACGCCAGCACCACCGGCAGCGTGATCTTGCCCTCGCGGAAATCGTCGCCGATATTCTTGCCGAGCTTGGCGGCCTTGCCGCCATAGTCCAGCACATCGTCCACCAGCTGGAATGCGATGCCCAGATTCATGCCGACCGACCGGCAGGCGGTCTGTTCGGCCTTCGGCCGATTGGCGATGACCGGGCCGACCTCGCAGGCCGCCGCGAACAGTTCAGCGGTTTTGCCGCGGATTACCGCGAGATATTCGTCTTCGGTGGTGGCGGTGTTCTTGGCCGCCGCAAGCTGCATCACTTCGCCTTCGGCAATCGTTGCCGCGGCGGACGACAGGATGTCGAGCGCGCGCAGCGAGCCGACCTCGACCATCATGCGGAAGGCCTGGCCGAGCAGGAAGTCGCCGACCAGGACGCTGGCCTCGTTGCCCCACAGCATCCGCGCCGACAGCTTGCCGCGCCGCAATTCGCTCTCGTCGACCACGTCGTCATGCAGCAGGGTGGCGGTGTGCATGAACTCGACGGAGGCGGCGAGCTTGATGTGGCCGTCGCCGCCATAGCCCGCCAGTCCGGCCATCGCCAGTGTCAGCATCGGGCGCAGCCGCTTGCCGCCCGAAGAGATCAGGTGGTTGGCGACCTCGGGGATCATGGTGACTTCCGAGCCGGTCCGCGACAGGATCGTGGCGTTGACCCGCTCCATGTCGGCGGCCACCAACCCGACCAGTTGATCGATCGAAGCCGCCGATGGGCTCTCGAAAGGTACTATAACCGCCACGCTGGTCTCCACATTTTCCCAATCCGCACTATCCTTGGATATAACAATAGAAAGTGCCGGGTAGCGCGGCAAGGGCACCAGGCCGATAACACCTGCCGCCAAGCCGGGCGTCGGATCGACAAAGGAGAGCCTGAGCGTGCGGGAACTGGTTCGGACCAACGATATCGTGCTGGTTTCGGCGGTCGGCGCCCTGCTCGACGGCGCCCATATTCATCATCTGGTGCTGGATCAGAACATGAGCATCATCGAGGGCTCGCTCGGGGTGCTGCCGCGGCGGATTCTGGTGCATGACGAGGATAATAGCCAGGCGCGCCAGGTTCTGCGCGATGCCGGCCTGTCGCACGAACTGCGGGCCGATGACTGAAGCTTGCACCGAGTTCACGGAGGATGGCTTTCTCGGCGGACTGTTGCGTCTGCGACAGCCGAAATCGGGCCACCGCGCCGGCCATGATGCGGTTCTGCTGGCCGCCGCGACGCTGGCGCGCCCGGGCGAGCGGGTGGTGGATTTCGGCGCCGGCGTCGGTGCCGCCGGTCTCAGCGTTGCCAGACGGGTGGCTGGTGTAGAGCTCGTTCTGGTGGAGATCGCCCCGGCGCTCGCAGAGCTGGCCCGCGGCAACGCCGCGGCAAACCATATTGCGGCTGACGTCATCGTGCTGGACGTGACCTCGCCCGCCACGGCGTTTGCAGCGGCCGGGTTGCCGCCCGACAGCGTCGATGTCGTGCTGATGAACCCGCCGTTCAATGATCCGGCGCGGCACCGCGGCTCGCCGGACAAGGGCCGCCTGACCGCTCATCTGTCAACCACGGCGACGCTGGAGAGCTGGATTCATGCGGCCCGACGAACCCTGAAATCCGGCGGGGTGCTCAGCCTGATCTGGCGCGCCGACGGCCTCGTCGAGCTGCTGGCGGCGCTTGACCGCGGCTTTGGCAGTATCGCCATGCTGCCGGTCCACGGCGATGCGGCAATGCCGGCGAACAGGGTGTTGATTCGCGCCATCAAGGGTGGCAAGGCGCCGCTTCGAATCCACCCGGCGCTGATGCTCAACGACGCGCAGTCGGGCTGCGGACCACGTGTAAAGGACATTCTGACAGGAAAAGGGGTGCTGCCGTTGGCCAGTCCCTGATGCCGCGCGACGCTCAGGTTTCGAGCGGCCGTCAGGGAAGCGTTTTCGAGCGCTGTTCTGGCGCTGAAGTGAAGTGAACCGCAGTCAAAAGTATACCGATAAGCATCATCAGCAGATAGATTTTCATGTCTTTCTCCGCTGCCCCGGTGCAGCCTGACACCGCAATGCAAAGGCCGTTCCACCGATCCTATGACAGCGGCGCGATAAGAAATGGTTAAGTTGAGGTAACGACATGACGGAACAAACGGGCGGTCCGAGCGGATTGCCGGGCCTGATCAACAGGTTGAAGGAACTGCTTCCGGCGCGCCTGCGGCCTGGAACCGCGATTGTGCCGGTGGTCAGGCTGTCCGGCGTGATCGGCGCGGTGACGCCGCTGCGCCCCGGCATGTCGCTGGCCGGCGTCGCCAGGACCCTGGAGCGCGCTTTCGCCCATAAAAACGCCAAGGCGGTGGCGCTGGTGATCAATTCGCCCGGCGGCTCGCCGGTGCAGTCGCGCCAGATCTATTTGCGCATCAGGCAGCTGGCTACGGAAAAGAAGCTGCCGGTGCTGGTCTTTGTCGAGGATGTCGCCGCTTCCGGTGGCTATATGCTGGCCTGCGCGGGCGACGAGATCTTCTGCGATCCGTCGTCGATCCTGGGCTCGATCGGCGTGGTCGGCGGCTCCTTCGGATTTCAGGAATTGATCAAGAAGATCGGCGTCGAGCGGCGGCTTTATACCGCCGGCGCCCACAAGGCGATGCTCGATCCCTTCCAGCCGGAAAATCCCGATGACGTGGCGCGCGTCAAGGCGCTGCAGCGCGAGATCCACGACATCTTCATCGACCTCGTGAAGCAGAGCCGGGGCAGCCGCCTCAACGGCGCCGACGACGTCCTGTTCACCGGAGAATATTGGGCAGGCGGAACCTCGGTTTCGCTTGGTCTTGCCGACGGCATCGGCGACCTGCGCGCGACGCTGCGCGCCCGCTATGGCGACAAGGTGCTGACCCCCGTGATCGCGCCCGCGACCGGGATGCTGTCCAGCCTGTTCGGGCGCAAATCCGCGGGTGCTGCGGTGAGCCGGCTGGAGGGCGTGGCGGGTCTGCCGGAGGAGCTGATTTCAGCGCTGGAAACCCGGGCAATTTGGGCCAAATTCGGGTTCTGAGGCCGATCGAGCCGCGCCATTTGGTCCCGGAAAACACGATTGCAGGCTGGCCCGGCTTGGGCGACAATGCGGATGGGGGCGTGATGAACCACAAGGATCGACCGATGCCGCCGCTGATCGCATTCGCGGGAGTTCTGGGTGGGCTGGCCGTGGTCCGCTGGGCTTACCGGACAGCCCTCAGGGTCAACAGGGAACTGGAAGAAGCGCGGCTCTCGCGGGTCGCCGAGGCCGCCCGATCAAACGAGATTCCGACGCTGCGGCGGGATCCCAGCACCGGCGCCTATCGGCCCGGCTGATTTTCAGGGCACGCGCGGACGGTCGCCGATCTTTCTGTCTCCAAAATACTTGCGCCGGCCTCAGGGTGGGGCACCACCCGTGAGGACCGGCGAGCAAGCTTGGAAGCTAGATGGTCGTATCGGACGCCGCGGCTCCGGTCGGTCACGATCGCGTTGAAGCGATCACGAACAGCGGCGCGGCGATCTTCGCAACATCAATTATCTCGGTGATGCGAAGTTCCACAGTGCTAGCCCTCAATTGCTAATGACCGGCTTCGCGAGCCCAACGCGTTGCGGTGATGGTTAGCGATCCGTCACCGGGAACATTTTGAGGGCGCCCCGCACGGTCGATCCGGACGCGACATTGCCTTGATTATCGGTTCCCCCGCCGATACGGTCCCGCGCGCCTGCAAACCCCCAGCGAAGCCTGATCTGACGATGGATGCCATCCCCCCGCACATGCGCCCGGAACGCTCGTTCCAGGGATTCATCCTGGCCCTGCAGCGGTTCTGGGCCGATCAGGGCTGCGTCATCCTGCAGCCCTACGATATGGAAATGGGAGCCGGCACTTTTCATCCGGCGACGACGTTGCGCGCGCTGGGGCCAAGACCGTGGAAGGCCGCCTATGTGCAGCCCTCGCGCCGGCCCAAGGATGGCCGCTATGGCGAGAACCCCAACCGACTGCAGCACTATTACCAGTTTCAGGTAATCATAAAACCGTCGCCGCCGGACCTGCAGGAACTCTACCTGAAGTCGCTTGCCGCCATCGGCATCGATGCAGGCCTGCACGATATCCGCTTTGTCGAGGACGACTGGGAAAGCCCGACGCTCGGTGCCTGGGGACTGGGCTGGGAATGCTGGTGCGACGGCATGGAAGTCTCGCAGTTCACCTATTTCCAGCAGGTTGCCGGCGTCGAATGCGCGCCGGTCGCCGGCGAGCTGACCTACGGGCTGGAGCGGCTGGCGATGTATGTGCAGGGCGTCGACCGCGTCTACGATCTCAATTTCAACGGCCGCGACGGCGCCGAACGCGTGACCTATGGCGACGTGTTCCTGCAGGCCGAGCAGGAATATTCGCGGCACAATTTTGAATATTCCGATGCCGAGATGCTGTTCCAGCAATTTGCCATGGCCGAGCAGGCCTGCCGCAAATATCTCGCGGCCGGATGGAAGGATGGCGGCAACCGCAGGGAGCACCTGATGGCGCTGCCGGCCTACGACCAGTGCATCAAGGCCAGCCATGTGTTCAACCTGCTCGATGCCCGCGGCGTGATCTCGGTGACCGAACGGCAGAGCTACATCATGCGGGTGCGCGAACTCGCCAAGGCCTGCGGCGAAGCCTGGGTCCATACCGAAGCCGGCGGGGCGAGCTGATGCCCGATCTGCTGTTCGAGCTTTTCTCCGAGGAAATCCCGGCCCGCATGCAGGCCAGGGCGGCGGACGATCTGCGCCGCATGGTCACCGACAGGCTGGTCGCCGAGGGGCTGGTCTATGAAGGCGCCAAGGCGTTCGCCACTCCGCGGCGGCTGACGCTGACGGTGCACGGCATTCCGGCGCGGCAGTCCGACCTCAAGGAAGAACGCAAGGGACCGCGGGTCGGCGGCCCGGAGGCCGCGATCTCAGGCTTCCTCAAGGCCACCGGATTGACTTCGCTCGACCAGGCAAAAATCCAGCGCGATCCGAAGAAGGGCGATTTCTACATCGCGCTGATCGAAAAGCCGGGTCGCGCCACGCTGGACGTGCTCGCCGACATCTTGCCGGTGATCATCCGGACCTTTCCCTGGCCGAAAGCGATGCGCTGGGGCGAGCGTTCGGCCCGGGCCGGCGCGCTGCAATGGGTGCGGCCGCTGCATGCCATCGTCGCCACCTTCGGCATGGAAACCGAGGAACCGGAGGTGGTGAAATTCGCCGTCGACGGCATCGCGGCAGGACAAACCACCTACGGCCACCGGTTCATGGCGCCGGCGCCGATCAATGTGCGCCGCTTCGAGGATTATGCGGCCAAGCTGGTCGACGCCAAGGTCGTGCTCGATGCCGAGCGCCGCAAGGACATCATTCTGACCGACGCCAGGCAATTGGCTTTCGCGCAAGGGTTCGAACTGGTCGAGGATCAGGGCCTGCTCGACGAGGTCGCCGGCCTGGTCGAATGGCCGGTCGTGCTGATGGGATCGTTCGACCCGGAGTTCCTCTCGATCCCGGGCGAGGTGATCCGCGCCACCATCCGGACCAACCTGAAGTGCTTTGTGGTCAGTGATCCATCGACCGGCAAGCTCACCAACAAGTTCATCCCCACCGCCAACATCGAGGCCTCGGACGGCGGCAAGGCGATCACCGCCGGCAATGAGCGGGTGATCCGCGCGCGGCTGAGCGACGCGAAATTTTTCTACGCGACGGATCTGAAAACGAAGCTGGAAGACCGGCTGCCGAAATTCGATTCAATCGTATTTCACGAGAAGCTGGGCACCCAGGGCGAGCGCATTGTTCGCATCGAGCTGTTGACCGCTGAGATCGCGCCCCTGGTCGGCGCCGACGTGGAAAAGGCAAAACGCGCCGCGCGTCTGGCCAAGGCGGACCTGCTCACCGAGGTGGTCGGCGAATTCCCGGAGCTGCAGGGCTTGATGGGAAAATACTATGCGCTGGCGCAGGGCGAGGATGCTTCGGTCGCGGCGGCCAGCGAGGAACATTATAAGCCGCAAGGCCCGGCGGATCGGGTGCCGACCGATCCGGTGAGCGTCACGGTGGCGCTCGCCGACAAGATCGACACGCTGGCCGGCTTCTGGGCGATCGACGAGAAGCCGACGGGATCGAAGGACCCCTATGCGCTGCGGCGCGCCGCGCTGGGGGTGATCAGGCTGATCCTTGAAAACGCGCTCCGACTGTCGGTGCTGAAAACGGCAGGCGCCGCCGTTCGCGGGCTGCAGGGACCCGCAACACGGCATCCGGTCGTCGATTCGGATAAGCTTGCAGCCGACCTTCTCGCCTTCTTCGCCGATCGCCTGAAGGTCCAGCTCCGCGAACAAGGCGCGCGTCACGATCTCGTCGATGCCGTTTTCGCGCTCGGAGGCCAGGACGATCTGTTGATGGTGGTCCGCCGCGTCGAGGCGCTCGGCCAATTTCTCGACAGCGACGACGGCAAGAACCTGCTCGCCGGCACCAAGCGGGCGGCGAATATCCTGCGCATCGAGGAGAAGAAGGACGGCAGGACTTTTGATGGCGCGCCGGATGCTTCCCTCTACGGCCTCGCGGAGGAAAAGACGCTCGCGAAGGCGATCGCCCAGGTGACGCAGGATGCCGGCGCCGCCGTGGCGAAAGAGGATTTTGCCGGTGCCATGGGGGCGATGGCGAAATTGCGCCCGGCGGTCGATGCCTTCTTCGACAAGGTGAAGGTCAACGACGACGATCCGAAACTGCGCGAGAACCGCCTGAAGCTGCTCAATGAGATCCGCGCCGCGACCCGGGCGGTGGCGGATTTTTCCAGGATCGAAGGCTGATTGATCGGCCGCCTCACGCTCTTCCGCTTACGACCGGGATACGGCGCCTTGCCATGGAGAATGGGTCCCCGGCTCGGCGGAGCAGCGTGAACAACGCTGCATCGCGTCCGGGACACGTGCCCCCCATGCCACGCCTGATGAAAATCCGCTGCGCGGCACCGTTCCCCAGGGAATCCAGCTCCGGGCGCGGCAATCTCGGGGGTTTTTTCGCTGATCCGGGAACCCATGGAAGGGACAGGCGTCTCCTATCGTGGAACCGCGCCGGAGGTTAAAATGCAGGTCTCGATTCGATTTTCCTTCAGCGTCATTCCGGAGACATTCGATGGTCATCACCACCGCCCACATTTCACCAATCATGTCCGTGATTGCGGGCCTGCTCGTTCTGATCATGCCCCGACTGCTCAATCTGGTGGTTGCGATCTTTCTTATTCTCAACGGCCTGATTGGTCTCGGGCTGCTCAAATGGCTCCATATGTAGCGCCGGGCTCGGCTTCGCGGCTTGCGCCGGGCCGCCCAAACGTGGTGTAAGGCGGCGCATTCCATCTCCTCTTGCGGATTGTGTGTAAGTCATGGCCAAAGCCGTCGCTAAATCGAAGAAAACCGCAGCGAAATCAAAGCCATCCGTGCCAGTCCGGGCGAAGACCAGCCGGCCCGCCAGCGCCCGCAAGGCAGTGCAGAACAGCCCGGCCAAGCCGGTCGCGAGCCAGCCCGCCGCGGAGGCGGTGAAAGCCGGCAAATGGGTATTCACCTTCGGCGACGGCAAGGCCGAAGGCAAAGCCGGGCTGCGCGATCTGCTGGGCGGCAAGGGCGCCAACCTCGCCGAGATGGCCAATCTCGGGCTGCCGGTGCCTCCGGGCTTCACCATCCCGACATCGGTGTGCACGTATTTTTACGCGCATGACAAATCCTATCCGAAGGAATTGAAGGCGCAGGTCGAAAAGGCGCTGGATCATGTCGGCAAGTTGACCGGCAAGGTGTTTGGCGACGCCAAGAATCCGCTGCTGGTTTCGGTGCGCTCCGGCGGCCGCGCCTCGATGCCGGGCATGATGGATACCGTGCTCAATCTCGGCCTCAACGACAAGACGGTCGAAGCGCTGGCGGAGATGTCAGGCGACCGCCGCTTCGCCTATGACAGCTACCGCCGCTTCATCACCATGTATTCCGACGTGGTGCTCGGCTTCGAGCATCATCATTTCGAGGACATTCTCGATACCTTCAAGGACGGCCAGGGTTACACGCTCGACACCGATCTCAGCGGCGACGACTGGGTCGACGTGGTGGGCCAGTACAAGGACGCCGTGGCGCGCGAAACCGGCAAGGATTTCCCGCAGGATCCGCACGCGCAATTGTGGGGCGCGATCGGCGCGGTGTTTTCGTCGTGGATGAACGCGCGCGCGGTGACCTACCGCCGGCTGCACGACATTCCGGAATCCTGGGGCACCGCGGTCAACGTCCAGGCGATGGTGTTCGGCAATATGGGCGAGACCTCGGCGACCGGGGTCGCGTTCACGCGCAATCCCTCGACCGGCGAGAGCAGGCTGTACGGCGAATTCCTGATCAACGCGCAAGGCGAGGACGTGGTGGCGGGCATCCGCACGCCGCAGGACATCACCGAAGAGGCGCGCCAGGAATCCGGTTCCGACAAGCCGTCGATGGAAACCGCGATGCCCGACGCCTTCAAGGAACTGACCCGGATCTACACGCTGCTGGAAAAGCACTACCGCGACATGCAGGACATGGAGTTCACGGTCGAGCAGGGCAAGCTGTGGATGCTGCAGACCCGCGGCGGCAAGCGCACCGCCAAGGCGGCGCTGCGCATCGCCGTCGAGCT
>Ga0302279_10000787_pt1 | contig 46668 bp, 41 predicted proteins | sample III_Bog_N3_3_FD_194541 | JGI IMG/M metagenome (GOLD analysis project Ga0302279, IMG submission 194541) | Peat permafrost microbial communities from Stordalen Mire near Abisko, Sweden - III_Bog_N3_3 | ecosystem: Environmental > Terrestrial > Soil > Wetlands > Peat | place: Sweden: Abisko... | reverse complement strand
CGTCAGGATCTCGGGGTTCATCCAGGCGACCGACTCGCCGAATTGGCCGGCGAGCGATCCGGCCAGGTCACGGCGGTCGTGGTTGGCGCTGACGCTGGTGTCGGCGTCGGCCTTCAGGTTGGCATAGACGTTCAGCCGGTCGAGCCGCAGGTTGATGTCCGAGATCGCCTGCAGCGTCGAGCGCATGGCGCCCGCGCTCGTCCCCAACGTTCCCTTGAGCGCCGTCAAGCCCGGCAACGCGGCTCGCAAGGCCGCCAGTTCGGCGTCCCAGGCGGCGTCGCTGGGGTAGAGATCGGTCAGGTCCCAGACGTCCGGCGGATCGGCGGCGAAGGCTGAGCCGTTGGCCAGACTGGCCGCGGTGGCGACGGCCATGCCGGCCAGGAACAGATCACGGCGCGAGAATTGAGACATGCGGCCCCCTGTCAGAGGGCCGCACCATGGCGCCGATCAGCCGCGAGGCAAGAGCCCCCGTCTAGATCGCCATGTTCATGACCTGCTGGTAGGAGGCGATCATCTGGTCGCGGACGGCGATCACCGTCTGCAGGCTGGTCTCGGCCGAGGAGATGGCCGTGGCCACGTCGACCAGGCTGGCCTTGCCCTGCACCTGGGCGGCCATCTGCGATTCCGCGGTTCGCGAGGTGCTGATCGCGTCGTGGATCGCCGAGTTGACCATCTGACCGAAGTCCGGCCCGGCCGCGGTGGCGGCGGAGCCGGTGATGCCGGCGCCGGCGACGTTCTGAGCCGCGGCGTAGGCCTTGGCGGCGATGATGGGAGCGACCACGGTTCAGCTCACTTCTGGATGAGGGCGAGGGTGGCCGTATCCATGGCCCGGGCGGTCTCGATGACGCTCAGATTGGCCTCGTAGGCCCGCTGCGCCTCGCGCATGTCGAGGGCCTCGACCATCGGGTCGACGTTGGGAAGCTTCACATAGCCCTTGGCGTCGGCGCCGGGCTGGCCGGGAGCGTATTCGGTGCGGAAGTCGCTCTGGTCGACGGCCACGCGGCTCATCGACACGCCCTTGGCGCCGTCCGGGGTGGTCTTCAGCTCGAACACCGGCACCCGCCGGCGATACGGGTCGCCGCCTGGGGTCGGCGAGGTCGAATCAGCGTTGGCCATGTTCTCGGCGATCACCTGCATGCGCGACTGCTGCGCCTTGAGCGCCGACGTGGCCACCGACATGATCGGGTTTGAGGGCTGAACGGGAGTGGCCATGGTTTGCTATCGCCTCGGGATCATTGGCCCGGCCGCTTGGCGGCCATCTGCAGCAGGCTCATCGACTTCTCGTAGAGGCTGACCGCCGCCTGGTAGTCGGTCCTGGCCTCGGTCATCTTTTCCATCTCTTCTTCCAGCACCACCGAATTGCCGCTGAGCGTGGCTTCGGAGTCCGGCGAGGTCACCGCCTGGGCGCTCGATCCGGCGCTGGAGCCGGGGGGTGACAGGTGCATCGACGAGGTGACCGTCATGCTCACCGGCGCCATGCCGGAACTCGCGCCGGCCATTGCGGTGTTTCCCAGGCTGAAGGGCTTCAGGTCCTGGGGCGCGTAGCCGGGCGTGTCGGCGTTGGCGACGTTCTGAGCGATCAGCTTCTGTCGGTCCGACAGATAGTTGAGCTTGCTCTTCAGCATCGCGAAGATCGGCATATCGTCGAGCGTCATGAATCAAAAGGTGAACGAACAGGGTTAATCGGTCCTTAAGGGAAAGCGCCTCATGGCTGGCTCAAGACCCGCCCCTCACCAGGTCGCTCACCATGGATTTCGGGGACTTCGCCCGCGCCTTCTTCGCTCTCGTGATCACCCTTGGCCTGATCGGCCTGGGGGCGGTGGTGGCGCGCCGCTTCGGACCGGAATGGCTGGTGCGGCTGCAGCGTCCCAAGGCCAGCCGCCGGATGGCCATTGTCGAGAGCCTGCCCCTCGATCCGGCCCGCCGGCTGGTTCTGGTCCGCCTCGACGACAAGGAGCGGCTGCTGTTGCTGGGCGAAGGCCGCTTCCTCGGCGACCTGCCGGCCAGGCCGCCGGAGGCAGGCGCATGAAGCCGAGCCTGCGATCCTTCATTCACAAGCCCACCCGCGCCGAGCTGAAGCGGGCGCTGCTGATCTCGCTGATCACCACCATCGCCAGCCTGATCGTGCCGGCCGTGGCCCTGGCGCAGGCGGTGAACATCGACCTCGGCAACGGCGCCGGCCTGACCGACCGGGTGGTGCAGCTGATCGGCCTGATCACGGTGCTGTCGCTGGCCCCGTCGATCGTGATCATGACCACCTCGTTCGTGCGGATCATCGTCGTGCTGTCGCTGCTGCGCCAGGCGCTGGGCCTGCAACAGACGCCGCCCAACTCGGTGCTGATCAGCCTGTCGCTGTTCCTCACCGCCATCATCATGGGTCCGACCCTGCAGGCCTCCTACGACCAGGGGGTCAAACCGCTGCTGGACCATAAGATGGAGCTGCCGGCCGCCTTCGGCGCCGCCGCCACGCCGGTGAAAGGCTTCATGCTCTCCCAGGTCGACCCGGGCGATCTGGCGCTGTTCATCCGGCTCTCCCGGATCCCGGTGCCGGCCCACGCCCAGGACACGCCGCTGCAGGTGGTCACCCCGGCGTTCATGATCTCCGAACTGAAGCGCGGTTTCGAGATCGGCTTCCTGCTGTTCGTACCGTTCCTGGTCATCGACCTGGTGGTGGCCAGCGTGCTGATGAGCATGGGCATGATGATGCTGCCGCCGGTGGTGGTCAGCCTGCCGTTCAAGCTAATCTTCTTCGTGCTGGTCGACGGCTGGCGACTGGTGGCCGGTTCGCTGGTGGAGAGTTTCCATCGCGCGGCGGGCGGGTAGGCCGTGTATTGGTGAGTCAGCGAGAGTCCGGTTGCGGGCCGGAAGACAATGACCGGGTTCGACCCTGAGCGGACTCCCTTGCTTCATCTGCCGTCAGATGCTCCGTGGGAGGGCCGTCGTCTAACCCGTCAGTTGCAATTCATTGATGACTCCTCAGGCCCACTCACATGGACCTCAAGGTCTTCTGGTATTGGCGGAAAGCCTTCGGTAGCCGGATACTCGGGCCCGCTGGTCGTAACAGACCCGCCCTCCGTTCCTCGGATACAAACGATAAGAGGCGGTGTCGGGGCAGCCGGTTCGCAAAGCACCCCCGATTTCGGCCAACAGGGTCCCGCGTATTCGTGTCCTGGACGGGGATGATAGTTCTCCAGTGATATAGACTCCTTGAAGCTCTGCAGGACTCTCCTGGCGAAATCCCCTGAGACATCCAAGCGGACCCAGCAGCTTCGAAACGTCTGAACACGCTTTCCATCTGGACCGACGCCAAAATCCTTTGCCGGCGACGGGGTCACAACAGGATCGCCTTGGCCGGCGACGACATAACGGATGACGTCCACGCCTCGCACAGAGTCCACCCGTTCATGAACCTCCGGGCGACGCACTAACTGCTCAATTGGGACTTCATCGACCACGTAGGGAACGCAGATCGTCTCCGTCGCTTCGACGAGCGATCTGGCCACTGCATTGGCGTCTTCGGTGTTGACAGCAACGGCGGAAGGCATGCAAGCGGCTAAAAGCGCCGCCGATAGCGCAAGTACCTCACCGTCAGGGACCACAGATCGCCTCCACGCTTTGCGTTCTCTATCCCAATCCCTCAATCGGCGCGACGAAAGTCCACAATCTACCCCAAACGACTTCGCGGGCGTCCGCTTTCGGCCCGGAAGCCAATGACCGGGTTCGACCCGAAACGGACGTTCGCGAACCTAAGCTTTCGGGGCGATGATTGTCGGCAATGACCGCCCAGCCCTTCATCGCCGCTTGTTGAGTCTTGGAGTTCGGCGCGCTCGCGGTTTGGACGATCTCGCGCGGGCGATGGGCTGGCACGGCGGCTCGACCTGAGTCATTACTTCGCCGTGAGGTTGCGCAGAGCCGTCATCGCGGGCGGCCGTCTTGCCGCAGCTGGAGGATGCATGTTCGCGAAGACGTTGATCTTGGCCGTCGGCGCTCTTTTCGTTGGCACGGCCGCGTTCGCCCAACCAACCAACCTGACGAAGGCGACCGCTGGGTTCACCTATTTCAACCGTCCCGGCGCTGATTTTCAGGGCCTCGACACAGACCTGCTGGACTGTGCCGATGCGACCTCGCAGACCGTCGACCCCTACAGAACCGTTCCTTACGGGCCAGGCGGTCTAGCTGCGGGCGCCTTGGCCGCAGCCCTGGTGATGCCGGCTTTCGAGGCAGCGGCAGGGAAGAGCATTTACGGCGTCAACATCGAGAACTGCATGGTCGCTAGGCGCTGGCGCGTCGTGCGGGTCCCGGACGCCGAAGGCCGGGTGATCGCCAAATTGGACACGTCAAGCCAGGCGACAATATTGCAAAAGTGGGTCGGGTTGGCGTCGCCGCACGGCGACATCGTCCGCACCTTCGGCAATGAAGGGGCTTCTGCGAGCACGGTGAAATTTGGCCGGGCGGATGGGTGGAGCGGCACCTCTCTGAGCATCACCAGCCTGGACGCTCAGGCAGTTCGCGCCCATCGGCTTAGCGAAGCGCGGTACGTTGGTCGGCGGATAAGGGAGCTTTCCGCGGGCCAGTCGCCCGATCTGTCGGGCGATAGCGGCCTGATCGTTGTCAATTTGAAGGGACTGGGACATCAGAATGGCGAATGGATGTCGTTCCGCCGGCTTCCCGACGCCGGATCAACCGACGCTCAAACGGCGGTCTATTTCGAAGTCTGGCTTCCCTCGCTCCCCTTCCCGCGACCGTCCGACAGACGTGACACAATCCAAGCTTTCGTCGTCCCGGCCGGCAGATGGATTGTGAACAACGTCGGCCAGGAGCTCTCCGCCGTCAGCTTTTGCCTCGGGGCGCCCGGCTTCCAGGTGAGCCCGGGTGACGCCGTGTTCGCCGGCACGTTCGACCTGGGATCGGATGACGTGGGGCCGGACATGAGCCTAGCCACCGCTCAATCCTTTCTGGCCGATCGGCCCGCGGTCGCGGCAAGCTTGCGTCCAGCGGTATGGTCCAACGACGCAAAGACCTCCTGCGCCCTGCCTCAGAGTTTCATCGTCGCCACCTTCATCTATGCCCTGGAGATTGACGAGCCGGCGCTCCAAGGTGCGGGAGCAGCCCCTCGTTGAGCAGCGGCCAGGTGAACGCCCGTTCTCAATGTGTGGAGTTCCGCGCCGGCCCTATTAGCTTCGCAGGCGTCCGCTTTCCGGCCGGAAGCCTATGACCGGGTTCGGCCAATAGCGGAACTTATGGGGCCCAGGTTAGCTTGGTGGCGAGCGCGACGGGCATGAGCGACGAATACAAAAAGCTGTCTACGTTCTCCAAGTCGCGGCTCTGGGGAGGTGTTGCTTTTGGCGTCGGGCTTTTCGTGGGCATCGTGGTCGGCCAGTTTGAGCGGGTAGCTGTCGCCGAGGCGGCGGGGTGGAGCGTCGGCGTGATCGTGTTCGCCGGTTGGGTCTTCTGGTCAGAACGGCGATGGCAGTGGTTCTGGTATTTTATGGCGGCAGTTATCGTCGCCCATGTCGCGGCGATAGTCGCCGTGCCTTGGCCGCTCAATCATAAGTGGGCTGGTGCCGACGGCTGGATCGGCGTCGGCGATCTGATCCTAACGTCCGCCGCCGGAGAAGCTATCGGCCACATCGCCCGCAGGCTTAGGGAACGGCGCTTGAATGCGGGAGCGTTTGGCCCCTGAAAGGCGAACAACCGCCGCTCACCACCCCTAAGCGGTCTTTGGCGAAGCTTTCCATCCGGCGGCCGCGATCACCCAAAAGACCAGCCCGGCGAAAAGGCCCAGGAGCGCCAACCAGCCCAACGCCGTCCCGAGGTCCAGCCACCCCCACAACGTCCTTTGGCCACGCTCAACGGATACGTGGCCGCTGTCGAACGCATAGTCTGCGTCGGGCAAGACGACCGCGAGAAGCAGCCACGGCAGGGATGCCACGGCAGCTCCAGCCAAGGCGCAATTTAGAGGTGTTGGCCGAAGCCGTTTTCGGAGAATTAGGTAGGTCGGAAGCCCAACCAGGACTGTAGGCGGGCAAGCGCCGATGAACAGGTACAGGAGGAAGGTCCGAAATATCCGATCCACCATGCTCGGGAGGCCGTCATACGCCGGTTGCACGCACGCCAATACCAGCGCTGCTGCAAAAGGCGCTCCCGCGAACGCCGCCAAGACCCGCCAAATAGGAGGTTGAGCCGTTTCCCGCATCTGCTCAGCTTATAACTTGAACGGCGGCTTTCCACCCTACTCGGTCATTCCGGGAGTCCGCTTGCCGGACGGTCTTCCCGCAGGGTCAGCGACACGACCTAGGTGGATGAATGGCTGATAACGGCGCCGCTCCGGCGCCGTTCAGGCCGGCCGATCTAATCTCCTGACATTGCGAACGACGGACCTGTCCGGCGGGCTCGCAAGCAAGACAAGGAGAACGATCGTGAAGAAGCTCATGTTGGCCGTTGCGAGCCTCGCGGTGGCGAGCGCGCCGCTGGCGGCTTCGGCCCAGCCCTATGGTCACGGCGGCGGCGCCTGGAATGGCGGCGGCCACGACTACGGCCGCGGCGGCAATGGCGGCGCGGTGCTGGCGGCGGGCGTGTTCGGCCTGATCGCCGGCGCGGCGATCGCCGACGCCAACCACGTCGACTACGCTCAGCCCTACGCCTACGGCGCGCCCTACGGGTACGGCCCACGCTGCGGCTGGCAGACCGAGCGATACGTCACCCGCTGGGGTCACGTGGAATACCGCCAGATCCAGGTCTGCGACTAACGACCGCTCGGTGAAAGGGTCGCGCCAACCCGGCGCGGCCCTTGAGTCGTTCGGTGGCTAGCCCCAGCCCTCGACCGCGCCCACGCGGCGGGCGGCGACGGGGCCGGTGCGGTTGGCCGCGGGTCCAGGCCGGGCGGCCGGCGCGCCGTAGAGGTAGCCTTGCGCGTAGTCTACGCCGGCGCGGCGCACCGCCTCCTCCGCCGCCGTCGTCTCCACCATCTCGGCCAGGGTCTGTACGCTGAGTTCAGCGCACATGCTGACCAGATGGCGGATGAAGGTCGATTCACGTCCGCCATGCTGCAGTTCGCGGATGTAGCGCCCGTCGATCTTGACCATGTCCAGGCTGAGCTGCTGCAGGTAGGCCAGTGAGGCCGCACCCGCGCCGAAGTCATCCAGACAGACCGTGCAGCCCAGCGCCCGCAGCGCCTGGATGTGCCGGTCGGCCAGCGCCAGATCCTCGATCGCCGCGCTCTCGGTGATCTCGAACACCAATCGGCCTTTCAGCGCCTTCTTGCCGCCGATCAGCGCCTTCATCGCCGCCGGGAAGCTGGGGCTGATGATCGTCCGGCCGGAGACGTTCACCGCCAGCTTCAGCTTCGGGTCGGCGGTCAGCTCTCCGACGGCGCGCTCGGCGATGGCGAAGTCCAGGCCCTCGATCAGGTCGAGCTCCTCGGCCATGCGGATCATCGGGAAGGGGCTGGCGTCGTCGCCGAAGCGGACCAGCACCTCATGGTGGTGCAGGTCGCCGGTCTTCAGCGAGACCACCGGCTGGTAGACCAGATTGAACCGCCGTTCAGCCACCGCCGAGCCCAGCGCGTCGGCTTTCTCCAGCGTCAGGCGCACCGACTGGCTGACGGCGTCCTGCAGGCTCAGCGCCGGCGCGCCTTCCATGCCGTCGCGGATGAAGTCGTCGAGGGCGTAGCGGATCGCCCGGACGATCTGCGAAGGGGCGACGTCGCCCTTCAGCGGCAGCGAGCGGGCGGCGAACTTCACCTGGCCGATCTCGGCCACCAGACCCATCAGTCGCGACAGCCGTCCGGTGAGGGCGTCCGGGTTCTCGCCGGTCGCCCGGACCAGGGCGAAGCGTTCCTCGTCCAGCCGCGCCGCCGCCGCGCCGCCGTGAGATTGGGCACGCAGGGCGCCGGCCAGCCGCGCCTTCAGCTGCGCCTGCTGGTCCGCGGGCAATCCGTCCTCGACGCCCTTCAGACCGGCCATCTCGACGAAGGCCAGTTCCAGGTCCTGGCCGGTGGCGCGCGCGGTCTCGAACAGGCTCTTGGTGACGGTCTCGAAACTGTGCCGGTCGTGCAGGCCGCCTTCCCCGGCGCCGATGGACGGCGCGGCCGCCCGGGTCAGGGCGCAGGAGATCAGACCATCGTTCTGCGGCAGCTTGCAGGCGCTGAGAGCGAAGGCGGCCGCGCCGCCGGGCGCCGCGCCGACCAGCCGCGCGATCACCGGCCCCTGCCGCGCCCCGCCCTCGACGCCGACGAACACCGCCTCGATCAGTTCCTGGTCTCTCGGGTCGACGAAGTCGCGCCAGCAGTGGCCGATCAGCGAGCGTTCGGCCTCGCCGACCAGGGTGGCGGCGGCGCCGACGGCGAAGGTGATCTTCTCGCCCGGGCCCACTTCCATGAGCAGGTCCGCGCTGGCGAAGGCGAAGCCGAGCAGTCGGTGAGGGGCGATCGACAATCCGGCCTCGAAGGCAGCGTGAATGCCATTACTGGCACGGCGCCGCTTAACCGACCGTTGCGGCGGTTTGCCAAGCCCGTCGCGGGCGGCCGAAAAGCGCGGATGCTCGAACGCCATACCGCCCGCGTGCTGCTGCTCGATCCGGCCGGGCGCATCCTTTTGATGCAGGGGCGACTGCCCAGCGATCCCTCCGGTCCCTCGTTCTGGTTCACCGTCGGCGGCGGCGTCGAGCCGGGCGAGGACGTGCGTCAGACAGCCGCACGGGAGATCGTCGAGGAGACCGGACTTCTGGACGCCCGGCTCGGGCCGGTGGTCTGGTGCGGCGAGGCGATGCTGGCCGACCGGGAGCAGCGGCCGGTGCATTTCAAGGAGCGTTACATCGTCGCCTGGACGAAAGGCGGCGCGCTCTCCCGGGCCGGCTGGCTGCCGCACGAGCACGAACTCACCGACGACCTGCGCTGGTGGACGCTGGAGGAACTGCGGCGCACCGACGCCGTCGTCTATCCGCTGGGCCTCGTTGAATTGCTGCCGGACGTGCTGGCCGGCCGGTTCCCTCCCGAACCGCTGGTTATTTGTGGCGTCGACGGTCCGGTGACGCCCTTGCCGAAGGTCCTCTGATCGCCGCCGCCGAACCGCGTTTGTCGCATCCAATGTCCGCCTCTGGCGTTTCATCCTCAGCGTGGGGGATTGGAACAGCGCCGCCCGGCTCTGGCGAGATCGGGCGGATATCTCAAGGAGTTGAGCATGCGTAAGTTGCTTCTGATCGCCGGGATGATCGCCATGACCGCGCCCGGCCTGGCGATGGCTCAGCCGTCGTGTCATCAAGCCAAGGACGACAACCGCGTCGCGGGTACGGTCGTCGGCGCCGGGGTAGGCGCATTGATCGGCGGCGCCATCGGCCGCGGCCCGGGCGCCGTCGCCGGCGCGGTGGGCGGCGGGGTGGTCGGCAATGTCGCCGGCGGCAATTCGGTGCACTGCGACCAGACCGGCTATTACGACTCGAACGGCGTCTGGCATCAGGCGGACGGCTATTATGACGCCGACGGCCGCTGGGTCGCGAACGTGCCGCCGGACGGCTACTACGACAGTTACGGCCGCTGGGTGGCGACCGCGCCGACCGGCTACGGCGCCGACGTGTCCTACACCGGCCGACCCGGCGATATCGATGGCCGGGAAGACTGGCTGAGCACGCGCATTCAGGCCAACTTGGACGGTGGCTACATCAGCCACCAAGACGCCGATCAGGCCTTCGGCGACCTGAATTCGATTCGTCGCCTCGAGGCGCGGCTGCGCAGCGACCACGACGGGCTGACCGACAACGACCGCGCCGAGCTGAACGCGCGGCTGGACGACCTCAGCAACAATATCGGCGGCCGCTAAAGCCCGTCCGGACGGCGGGAGGGCGATGGTTTCGCTCTCCCGCCGGCGCCGCCCCGCTCGAAGCCGTGGCGTGTTATGCTCGCCCTACCCGAACGCGGGCGGAGCCTCGCCATGAACCCCATCACCCTGTTTCTCGTCGTCGTCATCCTGGTCCTCGCCGGAGCGCTCGAGCCGGTGGCCGGGCCGATCGTCAGCGGCGCCATGGTGGTGGTCGCCGCCCTCGTCGCCACGGCGCTGAAGGTGGCCAAGGCGTGGGAGCGGTTCGTGATCCTGCGCGCCGGCCGGTTCATGGGCGTCAAGGGACCGGGGCTGTTCCTGATCGTGCCGGTGCTGGATCAGGTCACCGCGGTGATCGACCAGCGCATCCAGACCACCGCCTTCAACGCCGAGCAGGCGCTGACCAAGGACACCGTGCCGGTGAACGTCGACGCGATCATCTTCTGGCGGGTCTACGACTCCCAGAAGGCCGCGCTGGAGATCACCAACTTCCGCCAAGCCATCGACCGTGTCTCGCAGACCTCCCTGCGCGAGACCATCGGCGCATCGATGCTGACCCAGCTGCTCTCGGAGCGGAAGTCCGCCGACGAGAAACTGCGCGCCGAGATCGCCGCCAAGACCGCCAGCTGGGGCGTCGAGGTGATGAGCGTTGAGATCCGCGACGTCGCCATCCCCGTCGCCCTGCAGGACGCCATGAGCCGTCAGGCCCAGGCCGAGCGCGAGAAGGAGGCGCGGGTGATCCTGGGCTCGGCCGAAGCCGCGGTCGCCGCCCAGTTCGTCGCCGCCGCCGAAACCTATGGCGACCACCCGATGGCGTTCCAGCTGCGGGCCATGAACATCATCTACGAGACCACCAAGGAGCGCGGGGCGACCATCCTGATCCCGACGGCGATGATCGACGCCATGAACCCGGGCGTATCGTCGCTGGCCCTGGCGATCGCCGCCCGCGGCCAAGCGCCGGCGGAGCCCACACCGCCCGCGGCGCCGGCGGCCCCAAAGTCCGGGCCGCAGCCGCCGTCATCCTAGGGCAGTCCCTCGCGCCGCGGTGGGCGCCGGGCCGCTAGTGGTGGCCGTGGTGCTTCGGCGGCGGCGCCGGATGATGGTGGTGATGGCCGCCATGGTGGTCCATGCCGCCCATCACGACCCGGCAGTGGTCCTGGTCCTTGTGCGTACAGGGCGGATAGTCGTCCGCCAGAACCGGAACGGCCGCGGAGACCAGCAGGGCGGCGCTCGCCGCGGCGATCAGTAGACGGTGCATTGCTTTTCGTTCCTCACGATCCATGGAGAGGGCCCAGTTCAGGTCCGCGTAATGGCGTTCGCCAAGGTTAACGCCCCCTGGCCCGACTGCAACAACGAAACGTTAGCGTCTGGCCGCCGATAAAAAGCACAACCAGGGATTCGGGTTCCCGATTCTGTCTGGGCTTTCGGAAGAGGGATTATGGTCGCGGTATCGACCAGGGCGGCTTCGGCGGTGCGGATGGGCGCAGCGTCACGGCGCGCGGCGACACCGGCGCCGGGCGAGGCGCAACTGCGGCTGTTGCTGGCCAGCGGCGGCGACGAGCGGCTCGCCCTCGATCCGGTCACCCGGCGCAACCGCTATGGCGCGCCGGCGGTCCCGGCGCCCGACGAGCTATGGTTTTCCTCCTCCACCGCCTGCGCCGTGTCGCCGCGTGGCTGGATGGCCGCCGGGGAGACCCTGGCCCGGCTGATCACCCCCGACGCCGACGCGCGACTGCCGATCGACGCCTGGCTGGACGAGATTCGCGCCCGCATTCTGGCGATCTATGGCGCGCCGGGCGCCGAGGTGGTGCTCAGCGCCTCCGGCTCCGAGGCGGAGTTCCTGGCGTTGCTGATCGCGCTGACCCTGGCCAAGGGGCCGGTGGTGAATATCGTCGTCGCCCCGGCGGAGACCGGCTCGGGCGTTCCCGCCGCCGCCGCCGGCCGCCATTTCCTCGCCCGCGCCTCCCTCGGCGGACCGGTGGGCAAGGGTGAGCGTCTGGCCGGCTGGGAGTCGGCCGCGATCAACGAGGAAACCCTGGAAATCCGCCATCCGGACGGCCGCCTGCGCGCCGCCGTCGAGGTGGACTCCGAAGCCGCCGAGCGCGTGGACCGCGTGGTCGCCGGCGGCGCCTTCGCCCTCTTGCATGTGCTCGACGCCTCCAAGACAGGCCGCCCGGGTGTCAGCCGCGAGGCCGCCGCGGCGATCCTGGCGCGGCATCCCGGCCGGGTGCTGGTGGTGGTCGACGCCTGTCAGCTGCGCTGCCCCGCCGAACAACTGCGCGCGGACCTGGCCGGCGGCCTGGCGGTGATGCTTACCGGCTCGAAGTTCGCCGGCGGTCCCTCGTTCTGCGGCGCGCTGCTGCTGCCGGCGGCGCTGGTGGACGAACTGCGGACCGCGCGTCCTCCGGCCTCGCTCGATGATTATTCCGCCCGGCTGGACTGGCCGGCGACGCTCCGCCCGGCCTTCGCCGCCGGCCTGCGCCATCCCGCCAATCTCGGTCTCGGCCTGCGCTGGACCGCCGCCCTGGCCGAGATCGAGGCCTATCAGGCGATCGCCCCGGAACTGCGTGATGGTCTGGTCGGCGCTTTCGACCGCGCGGTCAAAGCCCGGGTCGACGCTTCCCCCGGCCTCATCGTGCTGGACGCCGACGTTGCGACGGCCGCGCCCGGCCTTACCCCGATTCTGGACGCCGATCGCGCCGACCCGCGCGTCGTCTATGAAGCGCTGCAACGGCCCAGCACGCCAGGCATGCCCGCCTGCCACCTCGGCCAGCCGGTGGCGGTGGGTCAGCGCAGCGCGCTCAGGGTCTGCGCCAGCATGCCGATGATCACCGGGGCGGCGGCGACGGGCTTTGCGCCCCTCGAGGCCGATCTCGACCGCCTGTTCGACGCCTGGGCCGCGCTGCGGGCAAGGGGCTGACCCTGGCCGCGCCCGAACCCGGGCAAAGCCTCGATCCCGCCGACTGGGAGCGCTTCCGCGACGACGCCCGCCGCGCGCTGGACCACGCCATCGACCATCTGCAAGGCGTCGGCGAGGGACCGGTCTGGCGGCGCACGCCCGACGATGTCCGCGCCCGGTTCGTGGAGCCGCTGCCGCGCGGTCCCCGCGATCTGGCGGCGGTGCTGGACGACTACGAGACCCTGATCGCGCCGTTCTCGGTAGGCAACACCCATCCGCGCTTCTTCGGCTGGGCGCACGGCGCGGGCACGCCCGCCGGCATGGTCGCCGAGCTGCTGGCCGGGGCGCTGGACGCCAACTGCGGCGGCCGCGACCATATCGGCCCGGTCGTCGAGGCCCAGATCGCGCGCTGGGCGGCGGAGGCGTTCGGCTTTCCGGCGGACAGCTCCGGCGTTTTCGTCACCGGCGCCTCGCAGGCCAATTTCCTCGCCCTGCTGGTCGCTCGCGACGCGGCTCTGGGCCACAATGTGCGCCGCACCGGCCTCGGCGGCGCTAAGCTCACGGCCTACGCCTCGGTCGAGGCCCACGCCTGCGTGCGCCAGGCGATGGAACTGGCCGGCGTCGGCTCGGACCATCTGCGCTCCATCGAGACCGACGCCGCCGGCGCCCTGCGCCTCGACCGGCTCGTCGCCGCCGTAGCCGCCGACCGCGCCGCCGGCCTGACCCCGTTCCTGGTGGTCGGCACCGCCGGCGGGGTCAATTTCGGGGCCTTCGACGACCTGGACGCCCTCGCCGACCTCTGCGCCGCCGAGGGTCTGTGGTTCCACATCGACGGGGCGTTTGGGGCGCTGGTGACTTTGTCGCCGATCCTGAAGCCCCTCGCCCGAGGGCTTGAGCGGGCCGATTCCGTGGCCTTCGACTTCCACAAATGGGCCCATGTCCCCTACGACGCCGGCTTTCTGCTGGTCCGCGACCGGCAGGCGCACCGGGACACCTTCGCCGCGCCGGCCGCCTATCTCTCGCGCCTGCCGCGCGGGCTGGCGGCGGGCGAGGACTGGCCCTGCGACTTCGGTCCCGACCTTTCCCGCGGTTTTAGGGCGCTGAAGGTGTGGATGACCTTCCAGACCCTGGGCGCGGACGCCATCGCCCGGGCGATGGAGGCCGGCTGCGCCAACGCCCGCCATCTGGCCGCGCGGGTCGCCGCCTCGGAAGTCTTCGAGTTGGCGGCGCCGGTCCCGCTGAACATCGTCTGCTTTTCGCTGAAGTCGGACACGACCGGCGATCTCAACTGCGAGATCGTCATGCGCCTGCAGGAGCGTGGACTGGCGGCGCCGTCGACCACCCGGATCGGCGGCCGCACGGTGATCCGCACGGCGATCTTCAACCATCGGACCGCCCGCGCCGACGTCGATGCGCTGCTGGACGCCGCCCTCGGCATCGCCGCGGAGCTGACAGGGTAACGGATTGCTTAAGAATCGGGTCGCACAACGCCTTCTTCAGCGTGCGGACAGTTAGGCGGCATGGCCGGCGTTCTCAGACAACAGGGATGGACCCAGCCGCGACCGACGCAGGCGCGTCCCCCCGGCGACGAAGGCATGATGGGCGCTTTCGCCCGCATGGCCGAACTGGTCGGCGTGCCCCCCACCCGGCTGATGCGCGATTTCGCCGGGCTGTCGTTCGGCCCGGGCCGGGTCGCGATCGGCGATTACGAGCGCCTGCGCCTCTACGACGAAGCGTTCTGGGCCGGCGGCGATCGACGCGCGGTGGTGGGCGCCAAGCGCGGGCGGGAGATCGCCCTGCAGGTCAACTTCCGCCACGAATGGCTGGGCCTGACCCAGAACCGGCTGGTCTGGGGCGCCTATCTGGCCGCCCACGGCCTGCCGGTGATCCCGACTCTGGCGATCTACACCGAAGGCCTGGCGACACCGTCGCGGCTGCTGCTGCGCACCCGCGAGGAATTGCGCGCCTTTCTGGAAGAGCAGCCGGACCGTCCGCTGGTCGGACGTCCCGCCGAGGGCGGCCAGGCCACCGCCATCGTCGGCCGCGCGGCCTCGGCGATCGAGCACTTGGTCGACGACATCTGCGAGAATCATGGTCCCGGCTACCTGTTCCAGCCGCTGGTCGCGCCCGACGCACGGATCGCGCCTTTGACCGACGGCCGGCTGGCCGCGGTGCGCCTGGTCACCGTCGCCGGCGACCGAGGCCCCAGGGTCGTCCGGGCGCTTTGGCGGCTGTCGGGCGCGCCCGACGCCGTGGCCCCGATTGACCTGCGCTCGGGGCAGATCACCCGGGTCTCCGCCCGCTCGCCTGTCAGCGGCGCGCGGATCCCGGACTGGGAGGCGGTGAAAGCGGCGGCCGTCGAGACGGCGCGGCTGCTTCGACATCTGCCCATGCTCGGCTTCGACGTGGCCCCGTCGGCGGCCGGGCCGGTGATCGTCGGCCTGACAGCGACCCCCGACCTGGCGTTGCTCCAATTGGCTGACCGGCGCGGACTGCTGGATGCGGACTTCGTCAACTTCCTCGAAAGCCAGCGCCGGCTGGCCGCCGAACACGTCGAACAGGCCAAGGCCGACGCCGCCTGCAGCTGAACCGCGGGCTTCCTAGAACGCGCCGCCCGGTCTAGGCCCGTGAGGCTAGCCACGCGGAGCCTCAGCCATCGCCGGTCTTCCCACCCTTATCGTACTGCTGGCGATCGGAGCGGCCAGCGGGGCCGCGACCCTGTTCGGCGGCGCCCTGGCGCTCAGGTTCCGCTCGCAGATCCCCTTGATCCTCGGCCTGTCGGCGGGAGCGGTGATCGGCGTCGCCCTGTTCGACCTTTTGCCGGAGTCCATCGACCTGGCGCGCACGCTCGCGCCGCCTGCGCAGGTGCTGGCGCTCTGCGGCGTCGGCTTCGCTGCCTACATGCTGCTGGAGCGCGGCCTGCGCGCCGCCGCTTCCGCTGGGCGGGGTCATCTCGGCCCGGCCAGCCTGACCCTGCACAGCCTGCTTGACGGTCTGGCCATCGGGCTCGCCTGGCAGGCGTCGCCGGCCATCGGACTGGTGGTGGCGGTGGCGGTGCTGGCGCACGACTTCGCCGACGGGGTCAACACCGTCACCTTGAGCCTCTCCGGCGGCGGCGGCGCGGATCGAGCGCGCAGCTGGCTGATCGCCGACGCCCTCGCGCCCATCGTCGGCATCGGCGCGACCCGGCTGTTCAGCGTGCCGGAGGACGTGCTGGGTCTGCTCACCGCTCTCTTCGCCGGCTTCTTCCTCTACATCGGCGCCAGCCAGCTGGTGCCGGCCAGTCACCGGACCCTGCCGCGCCTGTGGACCAGCCTGGCGACGGTTGCCGGCATGGCGGCGATCTATCTGGCGGTGCGGCTGGCGTCCGGGTGAGGCGCGGCGGCTCGAATCCCGCTACATCCGGCTTCGGGCCGACCGGCCCAGGTCTCAGCGAGCCCGCCGATGCGCGAACAACTGAGCGCGATCCACAAGCACGGCTTCGACTTCTGGCTCGCCCGCGGGTCGGTGGTGGCGGTCATCGTGCTGCAGGTGCTGATCATCAACCGGATTTCGCTGGGACCCCGCTGGCTGGGACCGGCGCTGGAGCTGGCGTTGCTGGCGCCGCTGTCGGTGGCCACGGCTTGGACCCAGGACCGCACCCAGCGCGCGACCAGCGACGACCACTGGAACTCGGTGGCGCGGCTGCGCCAGGGGATCCGCTATCTGGCCGTGGGCCTGACCGCCCTGGTCAGCCTGATGAACCTCGGCGCTCTGATCCTGCTGATCCGGGCGCTGCTCAGCGGCCACAGCGGCGACACCGGCCGCACCCTGCTGCTCGATGCGGTCAATCTGTGGGCCACCAACGTGATCGCCTTCGCCCTCTGGTACTGGAGCATCGATCGGGGCGGCCCGGCGGACATTACCGACGATACGGATACCGCCGACTTCCTGTTCCCGCAGATGACCCAGCACGCCGGCGGCGTGCCCGAGGACTGGACGCCGGGCTTCGTGGACTACCTATTCGTCTCGTTCACCAACGCCGCGGCTTTCTCGCCCACGGACACCCTGCCGCTGACTCAGAGAGCCAAGCTGCTGATGATGGTTCAGGCCGGGATCTCGATCATGACCCTGGCGATCGTCGCCTCAAGGGCGGTGAACATCCTGGCCTAGCCGAGCCGGTCCGTCAGGTGGTGGTGTCGGGCAGCAGCCGCGGCGCGGTGAAGAAGCCGGTGATGCTGCTGAAGATCGACAGTAGCGAGGTCAGGCTCTGGCTCGGCGACGAACAGCCGTTGGCGTCGTCCGAGTAGAACAGCGTCGGCTTGGAGGCCATGTTCTGCATGGTGGCGCAGGCGCTGGTGGCGTGGGCGCCGGTGTCGGTGGTGCAGCTGGACGAGGTCGGCGAGCCGTAGGCGACGGTGAGCACCAGGGTCCCCGCCGTGGTCGCGGCGTTGGCGGCGGTCACCGCCTCGGTGCACTGGTTGTTGACCTCGGTCGACTTCATGTTGGTCGAGGTGGCGTTGGCGTCGCCGTCGCTGAGGATGATGATCGCCTTGGCGATGCCCGAGCGACCGTTGGTGGTCAGGTCGGTCTGCGCCGCGGTGATCGCGTCGGCGTAGAAGGTGCCGTAGCCGCCGGGCGCGGCCAGGCCGGCGCAGGTCGAGCCGCCGGCCGCCACCACCAGCTTGGAGCTGGTGTTCAGGGTGCCGTAGGTCGCCGTCTGGTAGTCGTGCGAGATCGGCACGATCTGGTAGGTCGGGTTGCCGCCGGTGACCACGTTCTTGTAGGCAGTGGTGGTCGGCGAGCTGCTCGGGCAGGTGTCGTCCTTGGTCTGCTGCGAGGCGGCCGACAGCGGCGGGAACGCCAGCACGCCGATGTAGTCCGCCGACGGCGACAGCCGGTTCAGGATCAGCCGCACGCCGGTGAGGGCGCACTGCAGCCGGGTCATGCCGCAGGTGGAATCGGTGTTCCCCATCGAGGCGGTGGTGTCGAGGATGATGTCGATGTCGTAGCTGCCGGCGCCGCCGCCGGTGCCGCTGGCGGTCGCGGTCGCGGTCACCGGGATCGACGAGAGCCCGAAGATCGAGGCGAACCACATCGGCACTGTCGCCGTCTGCTGCACGACGATGCCGTTGGCGTTGTCCGGGCCGGTGCAGGAAATGCCGGTGGAGCTGAAGCACTTCAGCTTCGGATAGCCGCTGACCATCTGAGCGTAGAGGTGCGTGTCGATGTTCTTGTTCGTGCCCTGGGTGGTGCTGTTCGTCCAGGCGGCGCTGTAGGCGGTGGCCGTGGAGGCGGCGATCGAGGTGGCGCAGCAGTTGATCTGCCGGGCGCCGGCCAGGGCGGCGGAGTCGGCCGAGTTCTGCAGCTCACGTTTCACATACATGACGTGGCCGATGTCGATCACAAACCCCATCATCCCGATGAGCAGGGTCATGAACAGGCCAACGGTGACCGCGGTGACGCCGCGGGTGTCGTCCAGCATGCGCCGGAAGGTGGAATGGATGGCGTTCATGGTGCGGCTCATTCGATGAGATCGGAGGTCGTCGACGTCAGCGTGCAGCCGCTGGCGAAGTACTTGACGTAGAACTCGAAGGTCGACGACACGCAGGGATAGGTGGCGGTGATGGTCGCGGAATCGCCTTGCGCCGCGGCGATGGCGGTCTGGCAGCCCGAGTCGGTGGTGCACGCCGTGCCGTTGATCGAAATGGTGGTGGTGATGCTGCCGGCGGTCAGGTTCGCCGCCGCGTTGTCGATCACCGTGATAGTGGTCGAATAGGGCGTCGCGGCGTTCACGCTCGAGCGGCTGATGGCAAGGTTGCGGTCGCCGGCCTGAACGGCGTCGGTGAGCTCAAGGTAGTTGTTCAGCGCCACGCCGAACTGGATGATCCCGACCAGGATCATCAGCAGCGCTGGCAGCACCAGGGCGAATTCGACGGCGGCCGTGCCCGCGCGATCCCTGGCGAGGGTGCGCCGCGGACGGTGGTTGGCTCGGGCAGTTGCTCGATTTTGCTCTTGCATCGTCACTGAATGAACTTGGCGACGGGCCGCATGACCTGTCGCACCTCATCGCAGCCCTTCGCATGATCTCCGTTACGTTTCGGTTCACCGGCATCCTTTCCAATTCGTCAACGGACGGACGGCGATTTGGCCATGGCTCAACGCCCCGTGAGGGTCATCTGGCTCTTTGAGCGGGAGGATGAGCGACCGGTTCGCGGCGATCAAATGTTCTATTTTCGTTCTTGACAATTCCAGAACAAAGCCGGTACGAACAACCCTGCTCGTCGAAGCGTCGCGGAAAGCGCGATGGTGTCGGTGGGGTTGGCGGAATCATGGGATAGAAGGGGCATTGGCGATGAGCAATCCGGCATTGAAACTCGTGGGACGCGACGATTCAGACAAGCAGCGGGCGCTGGAAGCAGCGCTGACGCAGATCGACCGGGCCTTCGGCAAGGGCTCGGTGATGAAGCTTGGCGAAAAGGGCCGGGTGGTGGAGATCGAGTCGGTGCCCACCGGCTCGCTCGGCCTCGACATGGCGCTCGGCATCGGCGGCCTGCCCAAGGGCCGGGTGGTCGAGATCTACGGCCCGGAAAGCTCTGGCAAGACCACGCTCGCCCTGCACGTGGTGGCCGAGGTGCAGAAGCGGAACGGCACCGCCGCCTTCATCGACGCCGAGCACGCCCTCGATCCCGGCTACGCGCACAAGCTGGGGGTCAACCTCGACGATCTGCTGGTCTCGCAGCCGGACACCGGCGAACAGGCGCTGGAGATCACCGACACCCTGGTGCGCTCCGGGGCGGTCGACATCATCGTGATCGACTCGGTGGCGGCGCTGACGCCCCGAGCCGAAATCGAGGGCGAGATGGGCGACCAGCTGCCCGGCCTGCAGGCCCGGCTGATGAGCCAGGCCCTGCGCAAGCTCACCGCCTCGATCTCCAAGTCCGGCACCCTGGTGATCTTCATCAACCAGATCCGCATGAAGATCGGGGTGATGTACGGCAGCCCCGAGACCACCACCGGAGGCAATGCGCTGAAGTTCTACGCCTCGGTCCGCCTGGACATCCGCCGCACTGGCTCGGTGAAGGTTCGCGACGAGATCGTCGGCAATAATGTCCGGGTCAAGGTGGTCAAGAACAAGGTCGCCCCGCCGTTCCGCGAGGTCGAGTTCGACATCATGTACGGCGAGGGCATCTCCAAGCTTGGCGAGATCATCGACCTGGGGGTGAAGGCCGGGGTGATCGAGAAATCCGGTTCCTGGTTTTCCTACAACAGCCAGCGCATCGGTCAGGGCCGCGACAATGTCCGCGAGTTTCTGAAAGCCAATCGCGACGTCGCCGACGAAATCGAACAGGCCGTGCGCGGCGCCGGCGACAAGATCGAGGAGGAGCTCCTGGTCGGGCCCTCCGAGGCTGATCTGGACGACGACGCGTCCTAAGCCCTTGCGAGCGGCGGTCCGGCCATCGCCCGTCGAGGGCGCTGGAGCGGCCCCGCCAACCCGTCGCTCCGGCGCCGCCCTTGTGGGCGTCCCCGCGGCCGGACCGCCGCTCGCATACCCGCCTCTGCGCTGGCGCTGGCGCCGCGGTGGGCTGGCCTGGGGACCCCCCGCCAGCGCGGGCGTCCCGGCTCCAAATCCTCCCTGACGCAAGCCGTCGCGCCGCCCGGACGGCGATCCGCGTCTCCCTGACTATTTCCCGCGAGGCGTCCCAGGTGCTAGACGGCGCCGGCCCCATCTCCGGCGGCGCCTAAGAGAGTTGATCGACCTCTACAATGCCGAGTCTCAACGACGTCCGCAGTCTGTTCCTGAGCTATTTCGCCGGCAACGATCACCTGGTCGTGCCGTCGTCGCCGCTCGTCCCGCAGAGCGACCCAACGCTGCTGTTCGTCAACGCCGGCATGGTGCCGTTCAAGAACATCTTCACCGGCGCCGAGACCGCGCCGGCACCCCGGGTGGCGTCGTCGCAGAAGTGCGTCCGCGCCGGTGGCAAGCACAACGACCTGGACAACGTCGGTTACACCGGTCGCCACCAGACCTTCTTCGAGATGCTCGGCAATTTCTCCTTTGGCGACTACTTCAAGGAAGGCGCGATCGAACTGGCCTGGCGGTTCGTCTCGAAGGATCTGGCCCTGCCGCGCGACCGGCTGATGGTCAGCATCCATCCGCAGGACGAGGACGCCGCGGTCCTCTGGAAGAAGATCGCCGGCTTCGGCGACGATCGGATCGTGCGCCTGGAGGAAAACCTCTGGTCCATGGGCGACACGGGTCCCTGCGGCACCAATACCGAGATCTTCTACGACCACGGCGACCACGTCCCCGGCGGCCCGCCCGGCAGCCCGGACGAGGACGGCGACCGGTTCGTGGAGATCTGGAACAACGTCTTCATGCAGTGGGAGCAGATGGCCGACGGCGCGCGCCGCGACCTGCCCCGGCCACAGATAGACACTGGCATGGGCCTGGAGCGGGTCACCACCGTGCTGCAGGGCGTCCATTCCAACTACGACATCGACCTCTTCCGAGCCCTGATCGAGACCAGCGAATCCCTGACCGGGGTCAAGGCGACCGGCGAGGCGAAGTTCTCGCACCAGGTGATCGTCGACCATCTGCGCTCGACCAGCTTCCTGATCGCCGACGGCGTCGGTCCGTCCAACGAGGGCCGCGGCTATGTGGTCCGCCGGATCATGCGCCGGGCGATGCGCCACGCCCACCTGCTGGGGGCCAAGGAGCCGCTGATGTACCGGCTCGTGCCCGCGCTGGTGGCCGAGATGGGCGGCGCCTATCCGGAACTGCGCCGGGCCGAACCGGTGATCATCGACACCCTGCGCCAGGAAGAGGTGCGCTTCCGCGCCACCCTCGGCCGCGGCATGGCCTTGCTCGAGGAGGCGACGTCCGGCCTCGGCGACGGCGGCGTGCTGCCGGGGGACGTAGCCTTCAAGCTGCACGACACCTACGGCTTTCCCCTCGATCTCACCCAGGACGCCATCCGCGGCCGGGGCCTGATGGTCGACACCGCCGGCTTCGATCGGCTGATGGCCGAACAGCGGGGCAAGAGCGAGGGGCTGAAGGGGACCGGCCAGCAGGTGCAAGGCGCGCTGTGGTTTTCCCTCCGCGACCGCCTGGGACCGACGGTGTTCAGCGGCTACGACGAGATCGAGACCACCGCCGAGGCCCTCGCCGTCGTCGCCGGCGGGGCCGAGGTCGACGCGGCCGGCGCCGGCGAGACGGTCGAGGTGCTGTTCGACCACTCGCCCTTCTATGCCGAGAGCGGCGGTCAGGCGGGCGACCGTGGGGAAGTGGAATGGCCTGGCGGTCGCGCCGAGGTGCTCGAAACCCGCAAGGAAGCCGGCGACTTGCATGTGCATGTGCTGAAGATCACCGAAGGCCGGCTGGCGCTCGCCACCCGCGCGCGTCTGGCGGTGGACGCCGAGCGCCGCGCCCGCACGCGGCTGAACCACTCCGCGGCCCACCTGCTGCACGCCGCCCTCGGCCACGTGCTGGGCGCGCACGTCGCCCAGAAGGGCCAGCTGGTCGACGGCGATCGCATGCGCTTCGACTTCAGCCACGGGGCCCCGGTCACCCCGGACGAACTCGACCGCATCGAGACCGAGGTGAACGCGGTGATCCGCCAGAACCTGCCGGCGGACACCAAGGAGATGGCCCCGCAGGAAGCCATCGAGGCCGGGGCGGTGGCCCTGTTCGGCGAGAAGTATGGCGACAAGGTCCGGGTGCTCACCCTCGGCCGGGCGCTGGCCGGCGACGGCGCCTATTCGGTGGAGCTGTGCGGCGGCACACACGTGGCGCGCACCGGCGACATCGCCCTCTTCAAGATCGTCTCCGAGCAGGGCATCGCCGCCGGCGTGCGGCGGATCGAGGCGCTCACCGGCGAGAGCGCGCGGCGCTGGCTGCTCGACCAGGCGGCGGTGGCCAAGGGCCTCGCCGACCAGTTCAAGATTCCGGTCACCGAGGTGCCTGCCCGGGTCGACGCCCTGGAAGCCCAGCGCCGCAAGCTGGAACGCGAACTGGCGGACGCCCGCAAGCAGCTGGCTCTCGGCGGCGGCGGCGGTGGCGGCGCATCGACGGTGGAAGAGGTCGCCGGGATGAAGTTCGACGGCAAGGTGGTCGAGAACGTCTCGGCCAAGGACATGCGCCCACTCGTGGACGAGGCCCGCAAGCGTCTCGGCCAGAACGGCGTGGTAGCCTATGCGGCGGTGAACGAGGGCAAGGCGTCCATCGCCGTGGCCATCACCCCGGATCTGGTCGGCCGCTTCGACGCCGCGGTTCTGGCGCGGGCGGCGGTGGCGGCCATGGGCGGCCAGGGCGCCGGCGGCAAGCCGGACTTCGCCCAGGGTGGCGCGCCGGACGGCGCCAAGGCGGCCGACGGCGTAGCGGCGGTGAAGGCGGCTTTGGCGGCGGCTTGAGTCGGCCGCTCGCCAGTATCGTCCGCACCTTCGGCGTCGAACCCGACGCCATCCGGCTGATCAGCCACGCCCGCAACACCCATTGGCGGGTCAGCGCCGGCGCCCGGCGGTATGTGCTGCGCCGCTTCGGCCACTGGTCGACCACCGAGGGCGATGTCGCCTGGGAGGTGGATGTGCTGCGCCGACTGGCCAGCCACGGGCTGCCGGTGGCCGCGCCGCTGGGCGATCCACAGGAGATCGACGGCGGCACATGGCTGCTCATGCCCTGGCTCGCCGGCCGCCGTCAGTCGCCGAACCCCAGCACCGACGCCGAGTACCGCCGCCTCGGCGCCCTGCTGGCCGAAGTCCACGCCGTCACCCGCGAAATTCCGACCCCCGCCCAGCGCCCGGGCTGGTCGTTGCAGATCGACGGCGCGTTTCCGCTCGCCGGCGGCGCCGAACGCCGGGCAGAGCTGCTGACCGAACTGGCCAAGGTCGATCCGGGCATGGCCGAGCGGTTCGGCGAGGCGGCGGAACGGCTGGAGGCCAGGAACCTGCCGGCCGCCTTCGCCGGCGCGCCGCGAATGATCGTGCAGGGCGATTTCGCCCCTTGGAATGTGCGGGTGACCGCCGGCCGATTGACCGGGCTGCTGGACTTCGACCTGGCGCACGTGGACGTCCGCGCCGGCGATGTCGCCCTGGCCCGCCGCGGCTATCACGACGCCGTCGTCGAGGGCTATCTTGAGCACGCGACGCTGTCGGAGGTCGAATTGGCCAACCTGGATGGGCTCTGGACCGGCGGGTCGCTGAACGGGGTCTGGCGGGTGATCGAGGATCGCCTGGCCGAGGACCGGCTGACCACCCACGGCTTGGAGTGGAACCTGGAACAGCTGGACAAGACCCGGCCCTACCAGCCGGCCGCGAGGTGAGCAAGCCCCGATCGGCTCTCGCGCCGCTGTCCCGCCGCGCCTTCCTGCTCGCCGGCGCCGCGGCCGGTCTCGCCCCGGCCTGGACCGCCGCGGCCGACACATCCGCCGGCGATCCGAAACTGGACGCCCTCTTCGACCGCTTCGTCGACGAGATGCTGGTCGAGAGTCCCGAGACGGCCACCAACCTCGGCCTCGACGTCGGCCCCCATGCCGACCTGAAGTCCAAGCTGTCGGACCGTTCGATCGCCGGCGCCGAGCGCGATGCGGTCGCCACTGCCACGCGGTTGCGGCGGCTGGAGGCGTTCGACACGGCCGGCCTGAACCCCCAGGCGCGGCTCAACTACGACGTCGCCCTCTACGCCCATCGCCTGGGCGACGGCGGCGCGCAGTTCCCGTGCGGGGACAACAGCCTGGCCGACGCCATGGGCGAGAGCGCCACGCCCTATGTGGTCAGCCAGCAGAGCGGCGTCTACTCGGGCGTGCCGGACCTGCTCGACACCCAACATACGGTCGAAACCGTCGCCGACGCAGAGGCCTGGCTGGCGCGGCTCGAAGCGTTCGCCGTCCAGCTAGACCAGGAGAGCGAGCGCGTGCGCCGGGATGCGGCGCGTGGCGTCATCCCGCCGGGATTCATTCTGGCGACCACGCTGGGCGAGCTGGGCGATCTGCGCGCCACCCCCGCCGAACAGTCCCGGCTGGTCGCATCGCTGGCCCGCAAGGCCGCCGCCGCCGGGGTGCCGGGAGACTGGGCGACCCGCGCCGCCAACCTAACCAACGAAGCGGTCTATCCGAGCCTCGACCGGCAGATCGAGACGCTGAGGGCGCTGCAGGCCACGGCGCCCGCCGAGGGCGGCGTCTCGCGGTTGCCGGACGGCGAGGCCTACTACGCCTGGCTGCTGAAGGTCGGGACCAGCACCCGCATGACCGCCGCCCAGGTCCACGCGCTTGGCCTCGAGCAGGTGGCCAGCCTGGACGCCGAGATCGACGCGCTGCTGAGAGTCCAGGGGCTGACCCAGGGCGCGGTGGGCGCGCGGCTGGCGGCGCTCGGGCGCGATCCGCGCTTCGTCTACGCCAATGATGACACCGGCCGGGCCCAGATCGTCGACTATCTCAACGGCCGCATCGCCGCCATGCGCCCGCGGCTGCCCCGGGCGTTCAACACCACCAACCGGGCGGAGGTGGTGGTGAGGCGGGTGCCGCCGGAGATCGAGGCGGGCGCGCCGCTGGGCTACGCGGCCGGCGGCTCGCTCGATGGGACGCGGCCGTCGATCTACTACATCAACCTGATGGACACCTCGGTCTGGCCGCGCTGGACCCTGCCGACGCTGACCTTCCACGAGACTATTCCCGGCCACGTCTGGCAGGGCGCCTACATGACCGAGCGCCACCTGCTGCCGCTGATCGACAATTTCTGGGGTTTCAACGCTTTCGTCGAGGGCTGGGCGCTCTACGCCGAGCAGCTGGGCGACGAACTGGGCCTCTACGACGACGATCCGTTCGGCCGGATCGGCTATCTGCAGTCCATGCAGTTTCGCGCCTGCCGGCTGGTGGTCGATACCGGCCTGCACGCAATGGGCTGGGGGCGGCAGCAGGCGATCGCCTGGCTGGACGATCACAACGGCTGCGGCCGGGCGGAGGCGCGGAGCGAGATCGACCGCTACGTCGTCGGACCGGGTCAGGCCTGCGGCTATAAGATCGGCCACAACGAGATCAACCGCCAGCGCGCGCGGGCCAAGAGAGCCCTGGGCGGCCGGTTCGACGTGCGCGGCTTCGACGATGCGGTGATGCTCAGCGGCGGCGTACCGCTGGAGCTGCTGGGCGGGGTGATCGACCGCTACGTGGCAGGCGCGCGCGGCGCCTGAGCGAGGCGGCGGCCGGCCTTCCCCTGGGCCACGGGTGACTGTAAGTCGATGATGGGTCGCCCGTCGGGCGGAGGGTCATCGTGGGTCACGACGTCTTCATCAGCTACTCGTCGCTGGACAAGCCGGCCGCCGACGCGGTGTGCCACGGCCTGGAGGCCAAGGGCATCCGCTGCTGGATCGCCCCGCGCGACCAGGTGGCCGGCCAGCCGTTCGGCCAACAGATCACGGCCGCCATCTCCGCCGCGCAGGTGATGGTGCTGGTCTTCTCCGAGAACGTGAACAACTCGCACGCGGTGCACAACGAGGTGGGCATCGCCGCCAGCGCCAACGTCACCATCGTGCCGTTCCGCATCGCCAGCGTGGACTTCAATTCGGAGCTGAACTTCTACCTCGGCCGGATGCACTGGCTGGATGCCTTTCCGCAGCCGGTGGACCACTACATCGACAACCTCGTCGCCACCGTGCGGCGCAACCTGACGCCGGTCGCGGACACCGCCGCCGCTGGTTCTCCCGCGCCTGCGCCCGCTACGCCCGCTGCCGCGGCGCAGGCCGCCGCCGTCCCTCAGCCGACTCAGGCGCAGCCGCCGCACAAGCCGCTGGGCTGCGGCGCCTGGGCGGCGATCATCGTCGGCGTCCTGGTGCTGCTGGTGGTGGTCAACCGCATCACCTCTCACTCGCGTCCCTCGGTCGCGATCCCGCCGATCTCGGTGAAGGGCGACGACGGGACCACAGTGACCGTCGGACCGGCCGGGGTGACGGTGGCCGACGCCAATTCGGTGGCCGCGCCGTCCGCTCCGCCAAAGCCTGGTTCGCCGCCCAACCCCGACGCGGTGCGCTACTACGAGACGGTGCTCGTGCCCGGCGGTCCGCCCAGCGACATCGAGGACGCCAGCGTGATCGGCACCGCCAAGCTGGCCGAACGGCTGCGCGACCGCGCCGCCGGCAAGCGCGCCTTCATCCTGATCGACACCCGCGGCTGCTCGGCGGGGTCGTCGATCCCCGGCGCCTTCTGCCTCGCTCCAACCACGTTCCAGCAGCTGCAGGCCGAGATCCCGGACAAGGAAGCCGGCGTCATCCTGTTCTGCGACGACGGGCGTTGTCCCTCGGCCTACACGTTGGCGCAGCAGGCGGCGGCGGCGGGCTATGACAGCGTCGATTGGTACCGGGGTGGCGTGAACGCCTGGATCAGCAGCGGCGGGCCGCTGGCGCCGGTGACCAAGGTCGCGAAATAGGCGCTAGAGCGGGTTGAGGAAAAGTGCGAAGCGGTTCCGCCCGCAACCCGCTCTAACCATAAGAATCGATCACGTTTTATGGGTTTGGATTGGAGCAATCCAAACCCATCGTGATCTAGGCGGACTTGAGGTTCGACGCTCGCGCTGGCCGCCGGTTCGCTTCGCCCAGCCAGCCGCCCAGCATATGCAGCGCAAAGCCGCGCCACAGCGGCAGGATGCTGGCCCGTTCGACCGCCCGGGCGTAGGCGCCGGCGAAGTCCGGACGGCGATAGCGCTCGCCCCGCGCCGCCAGGGCCCGCAGCGCCCGCTCGGTCTCCTCGTCGAAATAGTGCGCGGGCGTAGCAGGGTGAGTGGTCTGCTCGCCGCGCAGGAAGCGGCCGACGTCGCGCAGATATTCCCGCGCCAGGGTGTCGGCGTCATACTCCGGGTGACCCTGGAAGTAGATATGCAGGGCGTCGCCGCGGCGGACGAAGCAGTCGACCCCGGCGGCGGGCGAGCGGGTGATAATGCGATAGCCGGCGCTGGTCAGCTCGGCCTCGCGCAGCTCGTTCAGGCGCGAATGCGGGGTGAAGATCTGCGCGGGCGCGTCGGCCAGCAGGGCGTCGTCGCCGACAAGCTCGCCGGCGAACACGCCGCTCTTCTTGGCGCCCAGCCGATGGCGGCGCACCCCCGCCTGGTGCAGCACGGCGGCGTGGGCGGCGAGGCACGACCAGACGGTCGGGACCGACGTGGCTTCGGCCCAATCGGCCAGTCGGTAGAATTCGTGCCAATAGGGTTCGTCGGCGAGGTCGGCCGCGCGCGGCTCGGCGCCGGTGACGATCAGGCCGTCCAGCCCGGCTTGGGGCAGGGCGTCGGCGTTCTGATAGCGTCCGCGCATGTGCGCCAGCGCCCGCTGGCCGCGCTGGACGTTGCTGAACGAGAAAAGTCGCAGCTCAATGTCGAAGTCGGGCCGCGCCTCGGCCAGCAGATCGCCGAACTGACGCTCGGTGGTCTGCAGCGCCGCGTCCGGCATGTTGTTGACCAGGCCGATGGTCAGCCGCGGCCGGGCGCCGGCGAAGCTGCGCGATGGCTCGGGCCGGCTCACCGGCGCGCCGCTGCCCGGAGCGGGACCACCGGCGCGGCCATCACCGCGTCCAGGGCCTGGTCCAGGTCCGCAAGGATGTCATCGATGTGCTCGATGCCGACGCAAACGCGGATCATCTCCGGCGTCACACCGGCGGCGGCGGCGTCTTCGGCCTTCATCTGCCGGTGGGTGGTCGAGGCCGGGTGGCAGGCGAGCGACTTGGTGTCGCCGATGTTGACCAGCCGCTTGATCAGTCCCAGGCGGTCGTAGAAGTCCTTGGCCGCCTGGTAGCCGCCCTTGACGCCGAACGTCAGCAGCGAAGGCGGGCGGCCGCCGAGGTATTTCTGGGCCAGGCTGAAATAGCGGCTGTCTTCGAAACCGGCGTAGTTGACCCAATCGACCCGGGGATCGTCCCGGAGGAATTGCGCCACCTTAGCCGCGTTCTCCACGTGGCGTTCCACGCGCAGGGCGACGGTCTCGATCCCCTGCAGCAGCAGGAAGGCGTTCAGCGGCGCCAGCACCGCACCGGTGGTGCGCTGGTAGACGCTGCGCATCCGCGCCGAATAGGCCGCCTTGCCGAACCGCTCGGCGTAGACGAGGCCGTGATAGGAGGCGTCCGGCTGGTTGAACATCGGGAAGCGGGCGGCGTTGGCCGCCCAGTCGAACCGACCGCCGTCGACGACGATCCCGCCCATGGTGGTCCCGTGGCCGCCCATGAACTTGGTCAGCGAATGCACGACGATGTCGGCGCCGAAGTCGATCGGCTTCAGCAGGATCGGCGTCGCCACGGTGTTGTCGACGATCAGCGGCACGCCGTGGCGGTGGGCGACTTTGGCGATCGCCTCGATGTCGCAGATGTTGCCGGCGGGGTTGCCGACCGTTTCGCAAAATACCGCCCGGGTGTCGGCGTCGATCAGCTTCTCGATGTCCTCGGGGCTGTCGCTGGCGGCGAAGCGGCCGTGGATGCCCTGGCGCGGCAGCACGTGGCTGAGCAGAGTGTGGGTCGTGCCGTAGAGCTGCGGGGTGGCGACGATGTTGCCGCCGTGGTCGGCCAGGGTGACGAAGGCGTAGTGCAGCGCCGCCTGGCCGGACGCCAGGCTGACCGCCGCGACGCCGCCCTCCAGCTCGGCCACCCGCTGTTCCAGGATGGCGTTGGTCGGATTGCTGATGCGGCTGTAGCGATAGCCTTCCTCTTCCAGGTTGAAGAGCGCCGCGCCGTGGTCGGCGCTGTCGAAGGCGTAGGCCACGGTCTGGTAGATCGGCACGGCCACTGACTTGGTGGTCGGGTCGCAGTCGAAGCCGCTGTGCAGGGCGATGGTTTCGGTGCGCATCTCGTCACTCCGCGGTCCCGATTTCAGTCAATCCGGGCGTCCGCGAGGGGTCGGCTGCATGCGCTGTGCCGAATTCGTGCGGCACGCGAACTGGCTTGCGGATTGCAGGTCCGTCCCTCGTCGCGCACGAGCCTGCGCCAAGCCGGGACCGACCATGACCGCCGAACTGGCCCTCGCCGAGCCGCCACAGCCCCGCTCGGCGAACAAGGACTGGCTGCGGGCGCTGGAGCTGACCGCCCGGATCGACGAGACGCCGAACCGCATTCTGGCCACGGTGATCGACGAGCTGGCCGAGCGCCTCGGCGACGCGCCGGCGCTGCTGTCGGATCGCGAGACGCTGACCTTTCGGGAGCTGTCAGCCCGGTCGCACCGCTACGCGCGCTGGGCGCTGGACCAGGGCCTGGCCAAGAGCGAGGTGGTGGCGCTGATCATGCCCAACCGGCCGGAGTATCTGGCGATCTGGCTCGGCCTCACCCGGGTCGGCGTCGTTGTCGCCCTGATCAACACCAACCTGCGTGGCCCGTCGCTGGCCCATTGCCTGGCGGTGGCCGAGCCGCGCCACATCATCATCGACGCGTCGCTTTGGGCCGGCGCCGCCGAGACCGCGGGCGCGACCTTGGGCGACCCGCACCTGTGGGCCCATGGCGCCACGCCCGCCGACGCCCGCCGGATCGACCTGACGGTGGAGACTTGCGGGGCGGTGCTGATGGACGGCCTCGCGCCCGCCGAGGTGACCCTCAGCGACCCGGCCCTGCTGATCTACACTTCCGGCACCACTGGGCTGCCGAAGGCGGCGCATGTCAGCCATCACCGGATCATGAGCTGGAGCCACTGGTTCGCCGGCCTGACTGATGCTCAGTCCACGGACCGTCTCTACAACTGCCTGCCGATGTACCACAGCGCCGGCGGCGTCGCCGCAACCGGCGCGGCGCTGGTGGCGGGCGCCTCGGTGGCGATCGCCGAGAAGTTCTCCGCCAGCCGCTTTTGGGACGATGTCATCCGCTGGGAGTGCACTTCGTTCCAGTACATCGGCGAGCTCTGCCGCTATCTGCTGGCCGCCCCGCCGCATCCGAAGGAACGCGCCCACGGCCTGCGGCTCGCCTGCGGCAACGGCCTGTCGGTCGATGTGTGGACGGCGTTCCAGGAACGCTTCGCCATTCCCCGCGTGTTGGAGTTCTACGCCGCCACCGAGGGGACCTTCTCGCTCTACAATGTCGAAGGAAAGCCGGGCGCGATCGGCCGGATACCGTCCTTCCTCGCGCACCGCTTCCCGGCCGCCATCGTCCGCTTCGACCCGGATACCGGCGTGCCTGCCCGCGACGACGCTGGGTTCTGTGTCCCCTGCGCCCGGGGCGAGGCCGGCGAAGCGATCGGACGGATCTCCAGCGCGGCAGCCGGCCGCTTCGAGGGCTATACCGACGCCGCCGAGAGCGCCCGCAAGGTGTTGCGCGACGTGTTCATTCCCGGCGACGCCTGGCTGCGCACCGGCGATCTGATGTACACGGACGAGCAGGGCTATTGGTACTTCGTCGACCGGGTCGGCGACACGTTCCGCTGGAAAGGCGAGAACGTCGCCACCACCGAGGTCGCCCAGGCGATCGGCGGCTTCCCGGGTGTCCGCTGCGTCAGCGTCTACGGCGTCGAGGTTCCCGGCGCTTCGGGTCGGGCGGGCATGGCCGCCATTGTCGCCGAGCCGAGCCTGGACCTTGTCGGCCTGCGCGCCCATCTCGCTGAGCGCCTGCCAGACTACGCCCGGCCGGTGTTCCTGCGCCTGGTGGGTGGGCTGCAGATGACCGAGACCTTCAAGACCAAGAAGCAGGCGCTCGCCAACGAGGGCTACGACCCGTCGGTTGTCTCTGACGCGCTCTACGTGGACGACCGTTCCCGAGGCGTCTACGCGCCGCTGGACTCAAGCCTGTTCCGGGCGGTGGCGAACGGCCGGCTTCGGCTCTAGGCGAGGCCGAGGACCGCCCGCAGATCCGCCGCCATCGCCTCGGCGGCGGGCATCGCGTGCGGGATCGCCCCGGGCATGGCGTAGAAATAGTGGATCATGCCCTCGTGCCGCGTGTGGCGGACGGTGACGCCCTCTTCGGCCAGGCGTCGAACGAAGGCTTCACCCTCGTCCCGGAACGGGTCGTATTCGGCGGTGTGGATCACCGCCGATGGCTGGCCGCCGAGGCCCTCGGCCCTTAGCGGCGACAGGCGCGGGTCGGCGCGGTCGGCGTCTGGGCCGCAATAGTCATCGATATCGCGCGCGAGGGCGGCGCGGCTGATGAAGTAGCCGTCGGCGAACTCGTGCCGCGACGGTGTCTCGCGGCCGACGTCCAGAATGGGACAGACGAGTAGCTGGGCGGCGATGGCCGGGCCGCCCGCCTGCGCCGCCAATTGGCTGACGGCAGCCGCCAGCCCGCCGCCGGCGGAATCGCCACCAACGGCCAGCCGCGCCGGATCGATGCCGAGGTCGGCCGCGTGCTCGGATATCCAACTTGTCGCCGCCATGCTGTCGTCGATGGCGGCGGGGAAGGGATGTTCGGGCGCGAGGCGATAGTCCACCGCGACGACCCGGCAGCCGGCCAGGGTGGCCAGCCGCCGACAGAGGCCGCCATGGGTGTCGAAACCGCCCGCCACCCAGCCGCCGCCGTGAAAGAACACCAGGCCAGGCAGGGGGTCCGTGGCTCCTACCGGCGAATAGAGGCGCAGCGCGATCGGTCCGGCGGCGCCGGGCATAACGCGGTCCTCGACGTCGCACGGGGGTTCGGCGTGGTTGTCGACCATCCGGGCGAGTGCGTTCAGCGACTCCCGGCGCGCCGCCAGCGTTTCGGCCGCGGTGTCGCCGCCTTGGGAGGCGGCCAGCATGGAGAGCAGGCGTTGGGCGCGGCGGTCGAGGGGCATGGCGCGGCTCTAGGCCGCCAGGGCGACCTTGGTCACCAGTCCTTCGATGGCCAGGATGCTGCGGAAATTGGCCGGGGTCATCTGGCGCTGGGGAATCTCGATACCGAACTCATCCTCGACGGCCAGCATCAGATTGACCATGTCGAGGGAGGTGAGGCCGAGTTCGGTCAGGTCCTGGGCCTCGTCGATGAAAGGCGTAGTCGAACGCTTGGCCATCAGCGCGCGAACGATGCCGCCGATCTGATCCCTGACCTCAACTGACGCCCCGTCGCTCATAACCCCGTCTCCATCGGCCGCGCCCGTCTCCTGAGGCGGCGCCTCATTGCGAGCCAGCCACAGCGCCGGCGCGGTTCACGACGAGGGAGTGCAAGCCTAATGCCAGCTTGTGCCAATTCTGGAGTGGTAAATACTGCTTAACCACAATTGAGGCTAAAAGCAGGCGAAACGAGTATTTCCGAATTTCGATTAATGATCCTCATATACTTCTGATTAACTATGCGAATATTGTTTTCGACTGGCACGATCGTTGCTGCCTGGTTCCCGACTGACCCGACTTTTGGCCCCAAATGGCCATCGGGAGACCCTTGAGGACCGTAGCATGACCGTTCACGAGTTGAGGCGAGTCGACGAAACCCGCGCCACGCCGCTGTTTAGCGACGCTCTGATGGAGCGCGCCCAGCGCGTGGCCGCCGTCGCCGCCCGATATGCGGAGGAGGTCGATCGCGACGGTCGCTTTCCGGCCGAGTCCATCGCCGCGGCCAAGGCCGAGGGACTGATGGGCGTGATGGCGCCCCGATCGCTCGGCGGCGAGGGCGCCAGCCTCGGCGAGGTCGCCGACGTCTGTTACACCCTCGGCCGCGCCTGCGCCTCCACGGCGATGATCTACGCCATGCACCAGGTGAAGGTCGCCTGCGTGATCCGCCACGGCATGGGCGCCACATTCCACGAGGCCTTCATCCGCCGCCTGGTCCGCGACCAGTTGCTGGTGGCCTCCTCGACCACCGAAGGCTCGGGAGGCGGCAACGTGCGCTCCAGCGAGGGACCGATCGAACGCGACGGCGAGCGCATCAGCCTGGTGCGCGACGCCAGCGTGATCTCCTATGGCGTCGCCGCCGACGCAGTGGTCACCACCGCGCGCCGCGATCCCGAGGCGGCCGGCTCGGACCAGGTGCTGGCCGTCTTCATGCGGGACGACTACTCCCTCGAGCCTACCCTGAATTGGGACACCCTGGGCATGCGCGGCACCTGCAGCGCCGGCTTCACCCTGCGCGCCCGCGGCGACGCGGCGCAGCTGCTGCCGGTTCCTTACGGCGTCATCCACGCGCAGAGCATGGTCCCCGCCGCTCACATCCTCTGGTCCTCGGCCTGGGCCGGCGTCGCCTCGTCGGCGGTGGAACGAGCCCGGCGCTATCTGCGCAAGGCGGTCCGCTCGGGCGAAGGCGAGCTGCCGCCGAGCGCGCCTTATTTTACCCGCGCCAACGCTTCGCTGAAGGCGATGCGGGCGCTGATCGCCACCACCCTCGACCGCTATGAGGCGATCGCCGACGATCCGGCCGCGCTCAGCGCCATCGATTTCCAGTCGCAGATCAGCCTGCTGAAGGTCGACGCGTCCGAGCTGGCGGTGCAGACGGTGATGAGCGCGCTGCGCTGCTGCGGGCTCTCCGGCTACCGCAACGACAGCGACGTCAGCATCGGCCGCCACCTGCGCGACTTGCTCTCCTCGCCGATCATGATCAACAACGACCGCATCCTCGCCAACGTCGCCGCGTCGGCGCTGCTGGGCGAAGTCGCCACCAGCATCAGGGGCTAGTTCTCAAATGGGTGTTTCGCCGAAGTTCGCCGCCGAGTCCGGCGAGCGCCTGGACGATCTGAAGAGCGCGCTGTTTCACGCCACCGGCGTCGATGGGGTCTACGCCCGCACCGGCCGCTACGAGAGCGTGGTCGAAGCCCTGGCGGCGCTGATCTCCACCTATCGCGCCCCCGAGGCCGAGGTGTTTCGCTTTCCGCCGGTAATGAGCCGCGCCCAGCTGGAGCGGCACGGCTATCTGAAGAGCTTCCCCAACCTGCTTGGCGCGGTCAGCTGCCTGTGCGGCTCGGAAAAGCACATCCGCGGCGTGGTGCAGCGCTTCGAGGAAGGCGCCGACTGGACCGATGAGCTCAGCGCCGCCGACCTCGTGCTGGCGCCGGCCGCCTGCTACCCGATCTATCCCCTGGCCGCCGAGCGCGGGCCGGTGCCGGCGGACGGCTACGTTTTCGATGTGGCCGCTGACTGCTTCCGCCGCGAGCCTTCCACCGACATCGACCGGTTCCAGTCGTTCCGGATGCGCGAATACGTCCGCATCGGCACGCCGCAGCAGATTCACGATTTCCGCCAGGCCTGGATCGAGCGCGCCACCGGCCTCGCCGACCGCCTGGGCCTCAGCTACCGCGTCGACCTGGCCAGCGATCCGTTCTTCGGCCGCGGCGGGGCCATCGTCGCCGCCAGCCAGATCGAGCAGGCGCTGAAGTTCGAGTTGCTGGTGCCGGTGCGTTCCACCGAGGAACCCACCGCCTGCATGAGCTTCAACTACCATCAGGCCCACTTCGGCCACACCTGGGACCTCCATACGCAAGACGGCGAGGCCGCCCACACCGGCTGCGTCGCCTTCGGCATGGACCGCCTGGCCGTGGCGCTGTTCGCGACGCACGGGTTGGATGTCGCAGGCTGGCCGGCCGGGGTGCGGGACGCGCTACGGGTTTAAGACAACCCCCATCCCCGTTTATCCCGGCGGAGGCCGGGACCCACGAAACTCTCGAAGCTGGCTGGTTGCGGGCAGAGAGAATTGAACCACGAACCACACGAAAAGCACGAACGGTTCAGCGCCAAGCTGCCGTTCTTGTTCGTGTTTTTCGTGTGGTTCGTGGTTCCTCTTTCTTGACCTTCGCCCCGGTCCCGGCTTTCGCCGGGGTGAGCGGGTTGTTAGGCCGTATTCCCCGCGTCGATGGTCATCACCGCGCCGGTGATGTTGCGACCGCCGTCGCCCAGCAGGAACTCGACCATCGCCGCCACGTCCTCGACCTCGGCCAGGCGGCGCAGGGCGCTGCGGCGGACGATCTGCTCGCGGCCTTCCTCGCCCAGATTGGCGGTCAGGTCGGTGTCGATGAAGCCGGGTGCGATGGCGTTGACGGTGATGCCGAGCTTGCCGACTTCCCGGGCCAGCGAGCGGCTGAAGCCGATCATCGAGGCCTTGGTGGCGCCGTAGACGGCCAAGCCGTTGTAGCCGTTCGAGCCGGTGATCGAGGACATGTTGATCACCCGTCCGACGCCCTCGGTCATCATCCCGCGCACGACGTATTTGCTCAGCACCATCGGCGCGACGGTATTCACTCGCACCACCTGTTCGATCTGCGAGACGTGCATGTTGGCCAGCAGGCCATCGGTGCCAAGGCCGGCGTTGTTGACCAGGGCGTAGAGCGGCCCGAACCGCGTCTTCAGCTCGCGCACGAACTCCGGGATCGCCTCGACCTCGGCCAGGTCCAGCTTGGCGAAATGCAGCCGGCCGGGCGCGGCCTCAATGGCGGCGTTCAACGGCTCGCCCTGGCTGCGGGCCGCGGCGATGACGTTGTAGTCGGAGGTGGCGGCCAGGCGGCTGGCGATGGCCAGGCCGATGCCGCGGCTGCCGCCGGTGACCAGGACGTTACGCAACCACGCGCTCCAGCTTGCCGCCGGCGGTCATGGCGAGGGCGGGAACAAAGCGCAGCGAGGCGGGCGTCTTGAACGGCGACAGGTCGCGGCGGCAGGCGGCCATGATCTCGTCTTTGATCGTCCCGTTGGTTTCGCCGGTTGCATGCAGCACGACCTCGGCGACCACGATGGCCCCGGTGATCGGGTTGCGGCGGCCGCGGACCAGCGACATGCGCACGGCCGGATGGCGGTTGATCACTGCTTCGACTTCTTCCGGATGCACCTTCAGCCCACCCACGTTGATGACACCGTTGCGGCGCCCGACGAAGTGATAGCGGTCGCCGCGCAATTCGACCATGTCGCCGGTGTCGACGAAGCCGTCATCGCCGACCAGCGGCCCGGCCGCGTCGCCGACGTAGGCGCCGGCGGTCCTGGCCGATCGGACTCTGAGGGAGCCGTCCTCGACCCGCATCTCGACGTCGCCGACGCGGCCCAGAAAAGCGGCCGGGAACCCCTCCAGCCCATCGTTGACCTCGAAGCCGACCCCGGCCTCGGTGGAGGCGTAGGCATGTCCGATCGGCACGCCGGGAAAGAATTCCTTCAGGCTGTCCAACACCGCCTGGTCGGCGATCTCGCCGGAGAGGCGGACGTAGGCCGGGGCGATGGCCCGGGCGGCTGGACGCAGCAACGCCTGGCGCCAATGCGAGGGCGTGCCCGTGAGGTGGGTGACGCCGCAATGACCCAGCCGCTGCAGGAAGTCCGCGATCGGTTCGCGCGGCCCCGCGATCACCAGCGAGCCCTCGCCCAGGAGCGCGCGCAGCAGGATCTGCAGGCCGCCGTAGCGGCGAATGTCGTAGAATGTGCCCCAGACCGGCGGCGCGTCACCGGTCGCGGCCGGTTTGATCGCTCCGGTGAGGCCGGCCAGGCGGTGGATGACCATTTTCGGCACGCCGGATGTGCCAGAGGTGAACATCACCCACTCGGTGGCGAAGGCGGCCACGGGCGGGTTGCCCAGCGGCGTCAGCGGCAGGCGCATGGCGACGAACAGGGCGTCGGTAAGCCTGAGCGCCGGAAGCGCGCCGTCGAACACCACCGCGTCCACCCCGGCGGTCTCGGCCGCCAGCGGCAGGTCGGCGTCGGTGAGGTCGGGCGGGCAGAGCACGATCCGGCGGGCGACGCCGTCGAGCTCGATCAGCGCCAGAGCGGCGAACAGCGGGTCGCCGGTGCGCAGTAGCACCGAGCGACCGGCCAGCTGCTCCAGGTGGCCGCCAAGGCAGCTGCCGTGGGCGATCTCGGCCAGCGCGAGGGCCTCGTCGCGACCCCAAAGCCAACGATCGGACAGCCGCGGCGAGGCCCTCAGCGTGGCGCGCAGCGAGGGTCGGTCAGGCGGCGACATCGGCTTTCAGGGCGTTGTCGTAGAAGGCGACGAAGTCCCCGAAGGTCACGGGGAAATAGACGTCCTCGGCGGTGGTGAAGGGATCGACGCCCAGGTCGTCCTCGAGCGTCGCTACGATGATGGCGAAGCTGAGTGAGTCCAGCCCGGAGTCCAGCAGCACCGTCTCGTCGGTGAGCGGCGCCAGGCGCTTGTCCAGGCGGGCGGCGACGTCCTGAAACTTCTCGAGGATCGCGGAACGAACGGTCATGGTCTTCAATCTCCAGGTTGGCGGCGGGCTGAACGGGGACGCGCACGATTCTTGCTCCGAGACATCCGAAGCCGGTTCGCCGTGCTGGTCCCTTGGTTCGCTCATGGTCCCGATCCGATGTCGCCCCCGCCCGTGAAAGTCCGTTGCCGTCCGATCGAAGCCGTCGATCTAGTGAAGGTCGCGGACCTGCTCGCGCAGGGATTTCCCGAGCGCACTCGCAAGTATTGGACCAGCGGCCTGGACACCTTGAGCCGTCGCCCCAGCCCGGCGGACTGTCCACGATTCGGCTATCTGCTGGAGGCCGAAGGCGCGGTGGTCGGGGCGATCCTGCTCATCTTCAGCGAGTCCGGCGAGGGAGATGCGCGGCGGGTGCGCTGCAACCTCTCCAGTTGGTACGTCGACCCGACTTTCCGCGCCTATGCGACGCTCCTGGTGAGCGCGGCGTTGAAGCTGAAGCACGTGACCTATGTGAACATCTCCGCCGCGGCCCACACCCGCCCGATCCTGGCGGCCCAGGGATACCGCCAGTACAGCCAAGGGCAGTTCGTGACCCTGCCGGCCTTTAGGTCGGCGCGGGGCGTGAAGGCTCGACGGTTCGATCCGGCCCGCGACCAGGGACTGCCGGAGTTCGACCTGATCCAGGCGCACGCCGCCGCCGGTTGTCTGGCGGTGGTCGTCGAGACCGAGGGCGGCGGGCGCGAGCCGTTCCTGTTCCTGCGCCGCCGCCTGGCGTACGCGCCGCTGGGCGTGATGCAGCTTGTCTATTGCCGGGACACCGAGGCCTTCGCCCGGGCCGCCGGGGCCATCGGCCGTCTCCTCGTGGCACAGGGCGCCCTGGCGGTGATCTGCGATGCCGACGGCCCGATCCAGGGCATGCTGGGGCGGTTCTTCAGGGATAAGGCGCCGCGCTATTTCAAGGGCCCCGACCAGCCGCGGCTCAACGACCTGGCCTTCACCGAACTGGTGATGTTCGGGCCGTGATAGGCTGGCGACTCGCCAACCCAACCCCGCGGACACGCCCATGGACCTGAAGACGCGCACGGCCGCCGAGGTGCTGGTCGATCAGCTGATCATCCACGGGGTGACGGACGTCTTCTGCGTGCCCGGAGAGAGCTATCTGCCGGCGCTGGATGCGATGATCGACCGCGATATCCGCCTCACCGTCTGCCGCCAGGAGGGCGGCGCGGCGATCATGGCCGAGGCGGTGGGCAAGCAGACCGGCCGGCCGGGCGTCGCCTTCGTCACCCGCGGCCCCGGCGCGACCAACGCCGCCCACGGCGTCCACATCGCCCGGCAGAGCTCCTCGCCGATGATCATGTTCGTCGGCCAGGTGGACCGCGGCGTCCGCGGTCGCGACGCCTGGCAGGAACTCGACTACCCCGCCGTGTTCGGCTCGATGACCAAGTGGGCCGCCGAAATCGACGACCCGACGCGCGTGCCGGAGATGGTCGCCCGGGCCTTCCAGACGGCCATGAACGGCCGTCCGGGACCCGTCGTCCTCGCGCTGCCGGAGGACATGCTGCGCGAGCGCGTGACGGTTGCCGATGCGCCGCCGGCCAAGGCGATTGAATCCGTTGGCGACGTAGGCGCGATCGGTCAGCTCCTCGGTCTGCTGGAACAGGCGAAGTCTCCCTTCCTGCTGCTCGGCGGCAGCCGCTGGGACGAGGAAGCGCGCGCGGCCATCGCCAAGTTCGCGGAGCGGTCCGGGCTTCCGGTCGCGACGGGATTCCGGCGGATGCCGCTGTTCGATCCGCTGCACCCCAACTATGCCGGCGATCTTGGCCTGGGCGCCAATCCGAAGCTGGCCCAGCGGGTGAAGGCGTCGGACCTGGTCATTGTGCTCGGCGAGCGGCTCTCGGAAGTGACGACCCAGGGCTACACCCTGTGGGACGTTCCCGCGCCGCAGGCAAAGCTCGTGCACATCTACCCCGATGCCGATGAGATCGGCCGTGTCTGGAGCCCGCACCTCGCCATCACCGCAACCCCCCGAGGCTTCGCGGCGTTGGCCGCGAACGCTCAGGCGCCTTCGAGCATTCCGTGGCGCGGGGCGGCCGAAGCCGCGCACGCCGAGTACCTGGCCTGGTCGGAAACCCCGACGCCGCAGCCGGGCGCGGTGAACATATCCGAGATCATGATCTGGCTGCGCGAGCATCTGCCGGCCGACGCCATCCTCACCAACGGCGCCGGCAACTTCGCCGCCTGGGTCAACCGCTTCTACCGGGTGCGGCGCTTCGGCGGGCACCTCGGACCCAATTCCGGCTCGATGGGCTACGGCGTGCCGGCGGCGGTGGCCATGCAGCGGCTCTGCCCGGACCGCCGCGTGGTGGCGGTCAGCGGCGACGGCGACTTCCTGATGAACGGCCAGGAGTTCGCCACCGCCGTGCAGTACGGCCTGCCGATCGTGGTGCTGGTGTTCGACAATGGCTGCTACGGCACCATCCGCATGCACCAGGAGCGAGACTATCCAGGCCGCGTGATCGCCACCGACCTGAAAAACCCCGATTTCGCCGCCTACGCCCGCGCCTTCGGCGGCTTCGGCGCGAGCGTGGAGCGGACGGCGGATTTTGCGGCGGCGTTCGAGGCGGCGGTGACGTCGGGGTTGCCGTCGATCGTGCACGTGAAGGTCGACCCGGACGGGACCACGCCGACGCAGACGCTGAGCGGGATCAGGGCGGCGGCGCTGAAGCGCTGACAGCCCGGTCGCGGCGCGGGCCCCTCACCGCACCTCTCCCCACGGGGTGGGGAGAGGGATACGGAAGGTGCAGTGAGGCGGAAGGCCAGGCGCTGAACCTCGAGTATCCCTCTCCCCGGCGAAAGACGGGGAGAGGTAAGGTGAGGGGTCTCTACGGGGCCGAGTGTGCGAACCCTTGGTACAGCTCCCCCGCCTTCCGCGTCACCGGTCCCGGCTGCAGCGTCCGTTCGTCGATGCGGGTGATCGCCGAGACCTTGGCGAAATTGCCGGAGGAGAAGATCTCGTCGGCGTCCTGGAAGTCGGCGTAGCTTAAGCTGGTCTCGACCACTTCCTGGCCGGAGTCCCGCAGCAGCTGGATCACCCGCTGGCGAGTGATGCCGTTCAGGAACGTGCCGTTGGGGGCTGGGGTGAAGACAACGCCGTCCTTGACCATGAACACGTTGGAATTGGCCAGTTCGGCGATGTTGCCGAGCGCGTCGGCCATCAGGCAGTTGTCGAAGCCGCGGCTGGCGGCCTCGGTGAGGGCGCGGCCGTTGTTGGGGTAGAGGCAGCCGGCTTTGGCGTCGACGGGGGCGGTCTCGATGGTCGGCTTGCGGAATGGCGAAGAGGTGATGGCCAGGTCCCGCGGCCCGGGCATCGGCGCCTCGTAGAGACACAGGCACCAGCGGGTCGAGTCCGGGTCGAACTTCACCCCGCCGCCGATGCTGCCGGTGTCGGCCCAGTACATCGGCCGCACATAGAGCGCCGCGCCGGGGGCGAAGCGCTTGATGCCGTCGGCGGCCAGACCCATCCAGCTGTCGTGGTCCACCACCGGCTTCAGCCCGAACCGGCGGGCGGATTCATTGACCCGCGCCATGTGCCGGTCGAGGTCCGGGGCGACGCCGTCGTAGGCCCGGGCGCCGTCGAACACCGTCGAACCCAGCCAGGCGGCGTGGGTGCGCGGGCCCATGATGGCGACATTGCCCTCGCGCCAGTCGCCTTCGAAGAAGGTCCAGGTCGCCGAGACCGGCGCGTGGGTGGAGACGGTCGCGGACATGGAGGCCTTTCAGCGATCAGAGACGACGTCGGCGCTGCATGGTTCGCGCCACCGTGACTTTGCCGTTCCGCGCGCCTCGACTCCAGCCTTCAATGCCGTCTATAGATGCTGTTGATAATCATTCGCGATAAGTGAGTTCGGTTTCGGTATGGCGACGGCGGCCCTTTCGATTTCCCCGCGGCGACGCATGATCCTGGCGGCGCTGGGGCCCGGCATCCTGGTGATGCTGGCTGACACCGACGCCGGCAGCATCATCACCGCCGCCCAGAGCGGGGCGCAGTGGGGCTACAAGCTGCTGGCGCTGCAGCTGCTGCTGATCCCGATCCTGTACATGGTCCAGGAACTGACTTTGCGCCTCGGCCTGGTCACCGGCCGCGGCCACGGCGAGCTGATCCGCGACACCTTCGGGCGTGGCTGGGCGTGGTTCTCGGTCAGCACGCTGATGCTGGCCTGCGTCGGGGCGATCGTCACCCAGCTGTCCGGCCTCGCCGGCGTCGCCACTCTGTTCGGGCTCTCCGTGCCCTGGACCATCGCGGTGATCGTCGGTCTGATCCTGGCGATGGTGTGGACCGGCAGCTATCGCTCGGTGGAGCGGATCGCGATCTTCTTCGGCCTGTTCGAGCTGGCCTTCGTGGCGGTGGCCTGGAAGGCGCATCCGCACCTTGACGAGATCGCGACCCAGCTGCGCCAGGCGCCGCTGGCCGACCCGAAATACCTCTATCTGGTCGCCGCCAACCTGGGCGCGGTGATCATGCCGTGGATGATTTTCTACCAGCAGTCGGCGGTGCTGGATAAGGGCCTGACCCCCGCCGACCTGAAGGTCGCTCGCTGGGACACAGCCATCGGCGCGGTGGTCACCCAGGTGGTGATGGCGGCGGTGCTGATCGCGGTGGCGGCCACCATCGGCCACGCCAACCCGAACACGCCGCTCAACGACGTGCCGCAGATCGGCAACGCCCTGGTCTCGTTCCTCGGCGGCCCCGTGGGCCGGGTGGTGTTCGCCGCCGGCATGACCGGCGCGGCGCTGGTGGCGACCATCGTCGTCTGCCTGACGGCCGCCTGGGGCATCGGCGAAGTGGCCGGCTACAAGCGCTCGCTGGAACACCATCCGCTGGAGGCGCCGTGGTTCTATGGCATCTTCTCGCTCTGCCTGATCGCCGGCGGGGTGGTGGTGGCCTCGGGGGTGAACCTGGTCGACCTGTCCGTGGCGGTGGAGGTGATGAACGCCCTGCTGCTGCCGATCGTGCTCGGCTTCCTCTACCTGCTGGCGCTGAAGGCGCTGCCCGAGCCGTACCGGCTGCGCGGCGCCTATCGCTGGGTCGTCGGCGTGGTGGTGGTGGTCACCGCCGGCTTCGGCTTCTACGCCGGCATCGCCGGGGCGATGAACGGCTCCTAAGCCAGCGTCCGCCGCCAGATCGCATCGTCGCCGAGGGTGAAGCCGTTGTCGCGGTAGAGATTGCGGACCGGGCCGTTGCGTGGCGTCTCGATGATCCGCGCGGTCACTTCGCCGGCGCCCAGCGACGTCAGAATATGCTGCACGAAATGCCCCTCGACGCCGAGGCCGAGCACCCGGCAGCTCATCGCCAACCCGACGATCTCGCGCCCCTCGATCACCGCCGCGCCGACCAGGCCGTGGTCGCCGAAGCGGTCGGAGACGTGCGCGGTGAAGACGGCGGCGTCTGGCCGGCCCAGCATCGCAGCCAGCGCGGCGACGGCGAACTTGGCGCCGGTGGTGTTGAACTGGGTGGTCCGCTGGAACAGCTCCTCGACTCGCTCCAGCGCCGCGCCGGGCGCCAGCTGTTCGATGCGGGTCTGCACATTGAGCGAAGCCAGGAAGCTGGCTTCGTCCGCACTGTCGGCGCGATGGCGGCCGCGGCTGAGCTGGGCCTTGGTGGCCTCGGTGCGGGCGGCGGACTCCTCGGTGATCCGGGGCGGCGACAGGCGCGGATCGGTGAGCAGGCGGCGGCGGAGCGCGAACGGGTCCTCGCCCCAGACTTCCACGTCCGGCAACTGCTGGCGCACCCGCTCGCGCTCGACCGGGTGGTCGTCGATGAAAAGGAAGGTCTCCAGGGCGAAGCCGAGTTCGTCGGCGATGGAGCGGATATTGGTCGCCTTGTCGGTCCAGTTGACCCGCCAGGTGACGAAATCGTCCGGGGTCAGCAGCCGCTCGCGCGGATAGTGGTCGTCGTATTTCCACAGGTCGCGGACAGTGGCCTCGTCGTTCTTGCTGACGCAGGCCAGCAGGATGCCGCGCCGCTTGAGCGCCAGCAGCGCTTCGTGCAGGCCGAAATAGAGGCCAATGTAGGAGAACGGGCCACTCACCTCCGGTGTCCAGGCGAACGGCGCGCCGGTCTCGGCCAGCACGCCCGGCCACAGCACCCCGTCGAGGTCGACGATGACACACTTCTTGCGGTCGAAGCCGGTGACGGCGACGAGGGTGTCGACGTGCGCCCGCGCCATCACCGCCTCGCGACCGTAGGGATCGTCGCCGACCGCTTCGGCCAGGGGAGCGATGTCGGGGAACAGGTGATGGACGGCGGCCTTTTCGGCCTCGGGCCGCTGCAGCATCCAGCCGGGCGAGCCGAAATGGGTGAAGCCCACCTGGCCGTCGTCGAGCATGCTGAGCGACCCGGCTTCGCCCATCGCCGCGGCGACATCGACCACGTGCACGTCGGCATAGCTCTCCGCCAGTTCGGCCAGGGCGACGTTGGCCAGGCGGAAGCGGTTGCGGTGGCCCCATTGTCCCCGTTCGGCCATGCCCAGCGGCTGCACCGTGGGCTCGGGCAGGTTGTCGATCAAGATCGGCGCGGCGGTCTCAGCCCTCAGGCCCTCGATGATCTGCCGGGCCTGGGCGATGAAGAGGGCGAACGGCGGCGCGCCGTCGCCCGAGGCCATGGCGTCGGCGATGGCGTGGCGGGCGCGTAAGGCGCCGATCAGGATGGCGTCGTGCCTGTGTTCGCCGGCCAGCCGCAGATCGTCGGGGAAGGTGGCGGCCACGCGCAGGTCGATCCCCCGGCCGGCTGCCTCCTTGCGCAGGAAGTCGGTCTCCATGTGCACGTCGCAGTCGCCGAACAGGATCAGCTCCAGCCGCTGGCCGCCGCCTTCGGCGACATCTGCCGCGCCCAGCGCTGCGCCGGCGGCCCAATAGGTCTCGCCGCCCTCCTTGGCCCCGCGCCGGAACCGCTCCAGCAGCTCGGCTGGGTCGCGGCCGTGGTAGGCGCCCAGCTCGGCGGTGACGCCGGCCAGCTCCTCCTCCGGCGTCTGTTCGGTGAGAATGCCCCGCTCGATCAGCGCCGCGAAGGCGCCGGGACCCGCGCCCTCCGCCAGTTCCCTTGGCGTGGCGAAGAAGCCGATCATCTCGGCCAGCTGCGCATCGACCACCAGCCGCAGGTGGCTGACCGCATGGATCACCAACACCCGGTCGTCGCCCACCGGCAGCAGATGCACAAAACGGGAGAGGCGCAGAATCATCGCCGCCGAGGATGAGCCCTGGAAGGTTTCCAGCCTATGGCCAGGTGGCGATGGGAGCCTTTCGGCCTAAGCCGGACGTTCGGAGAGTTCGCTCCCTGCTGGCGCAGACCCGACTAGAAGCTGATCTTCACGCCGGCCGAGCCGGTCTGCGACACATAACGTTCGCGCAGCCGTGCGTCGTAGGCGGCGAAGACGCGGACGTTGTGGCCGATGCGGTAGTCCGCCGAGGCGCCGAGGTCGCCGCCGAGGGCTCCGGTATTGGCGCTGTCGATGGCGAGCATGGTCGTGCCGCCGACGAAGGCCACCGGCAGGCTGACCACATCGTCGCCGCCGAGGGCCAGGGCGCGGCCGTAGGCGCGCAGGGTCAGCGCTCCGCCGCCAGCGGTGAGAATGGTCTCGGCGTCGAGGCCCAGCCAGCCCTGGTATCGGTCGTAGCCGCGGCTGGGGCCGGTGAGATCGAGCGCCGAGCCGGTCTCGCTGAAGGCGCCGGAGTTGACGTGGCTCCAGGCCGCGCCGACGGAGGGCGTCAGGGCGACGCCGTGGACCGAGAGCCGGTCGCCCACCTCGCCCGAGACACCCGCCGCCGACGGATCGAAGCGCGACGATGCGGTCATCCCCAGGCCGATCGGGCTGACGCTGGTCGAGGCCGAGCCCCAGCCGTAGGTTCCCTCCAGGGCGGCGAAGACCGAGCCCGAACGCCAGCCGCCGTAAATCCCCACCTGGGTCAGGGCGAGGTTGGCCTGCTCGCCCACCGAGCCCTCGCCGATCGAGGCGCTGTCATAGTCCGCCGCCACGCCCAGCTTGAGGCCGCCCGGAAAATCGTAGTCGAGACCGCCATTGATACCGCCGCCGTCAGCGTGGTCGCCTGGAAAGGCCCCGGACGCGCCGGTACGGGTCAGGAAGCCGTAGCCCTCCAGCCACATCGGATCGCCAGGCGTCGAGCCGTCCGTCCCGCCGTTCGGCCCAGCGTCCAGCAGCCGCCGCCCGAACCGGTCCGCCGCATCGAACCCCTGGTCCGCCACCGCCGCCCGCACCGTCCCGAACGACTCGACCGTGCCGGTCAGGGTGTAGATCGAGGAGGTCAGGGTGTTGTCGGTGGTGACCGTCGACTGGTCGATGAAGTCGGTCGTATCGGTGTCGGCGTTGACGAGAGTCAGGCCGGCGCCGATGACGACGGGCGTCCCGCCCGATGAGCAGCTTGGCTTGGTCGTACTTGGCAGAGTGGCGAGACCGGCCGTGCAACTCGATCTGGCGTCAACAAAGATATCGGGCTTCGGTCCTTGGACGACGCCATTGACCTCGGTTTCGATGGCGGTCCCATCCTGGTATGTGCCGATGACTTGGCCGTTGGCGTAAACCGCCACACCGTTGGGGGTGGGGTTAAGACCACCCGTGGGTACAAGTTGTCCCCCGACCATGTATTCCAAGAGGGTGTTGCCGACGGTTACTGTTGGGATACTGGTGACAACCGCGTGATTGAAGCTGTAGGTCGTCACCGAGGACGAGCTGTTGGTCATCGTCTGGGTGGTCAGGGTCGGGCCGAGGATGACCACACCGGGACCGCCCGCTGTCGTGATCGCCAGCCGCGCCTGCACGACGCCGGCCTGCACCAGCGGATCGCTGAACGGCAGGGCAAAGGTCTGATCGTAGAGTGGCGTTCCGCCGCTGATCTTGCCGATCAACTCCGTCTGAAAGGACGTCGTCTGGACCGTGGTCGCTGACGGTGTGTTGAAGACGAGCTCCTCGCTGGTCGAGGTCGATATGTCCGTTG
>Ga0302279_10000786_pt1 | contig 46671 bp, 39 predicted proteins | sample III_Bog_N3_3_FD_194541 | JGI IMG/M metagenome (GOLD analysis project Ga0302279, IMG submission 194541) | Peat permafrost microbial communities from Stordalen Mire near Abisko, Sweden - III_Bog_N3_3 | ecosystem: Environmental > Terrestrial > Soil > Wetlands > Peat | place: Sweden: Abisko... | reverse complement strand
GGTAGTCGATGACATCGTGCAGGGAGTCGACGAGCTCCCCATGGGTAGTCGATGACATCGTGCAGGGAGTCGACGAGCTCCCCTCGGTAGTCGATGACATCGGGCAGGGAGTCGACGAGCTCCCCATGCGTAGTCGATGACATCGTGCAGGGAGTCGACGAGCTCCCATGGGTCGTCGATGACATCGGGCAGGGAGTCGACGAGCTCGCCATGGTTCCGTGTCGACTTCCGACGGGAGGTCACGACAGCTGGCGGGCGGTCGCCGTCTTCTCGCACGGAGCCGCCCCCCACGGTCAGTAGCGAATCTGTATGGTCTGGATGAGGGTGAGCAGCGCCTGCTTCGCGCCGTCGGTCGTCGGGTGACGGACGTACGCCCATCCCTCGCCCTCGTACCCCGCCCCGCGCGGCTGCCCCACCCGCGGAGCGCGCAGCTCGACGAGCGAGTCGCCGAGCGCCTCGACGGCCGCCTCGACACCCACGACGGAGGTGACGCGATCCCCGCCCCCCTGGCCGCGGAGGAACGCAGCGCCTGCCGCCCACTTGCGCGCGTGCGGCGTGAACTCGTCGAAGGCCGTCAGCCCCGCCCAGTCGCGGAAGAGATCCGTCTCGTGCGCGAGGCTCATGAGCGGCATGATCCCGACGCCCGGAGGCCGCGCGCCGACCTCGTTGACCAGGGCCGTGCCGTCGTCGCGGAGGAACCACTCCATGTGGGTGATCGCCGTCCCTGCCGCGGTGCTCGCCGCCGAGCCGAAGAGGGCCTCGAGCGCGGCGCCGTTGATCGGATGAAAGCGCGTCCAGTCCGTCCCCTCGTCCTCGCGCGGGAGGAGCACGCAGTACTGGATCCACGGGTTCTCGACCACCTCGAGCGGCGTCGGGAGGTAGCGCGTCCCCGACCTCCAGACCGGGACGCCGCGGACGGTGACCGTCTCGCAGGTGTGCTCCCGGGCGCGGACGAACTCCTCTACCTGGAGCGGACGCTCCTTCGAAGGGACGACCCCCTTCCTCGCGAGCGCCGCGAGATCGGCCGCGCTCGTGACGCGAAAGGTGTCGCGTGTCCCGAGCCCTGCCTGAGGCTTCACGATGACGGGGAACCCGACGCGCTCGACGAACGCCTCGAGCTCGCGCGGAGACTCGGCCAGCGCGCTCGCCGCCACGGGGACGCCGTTCGCCCGGAGCACGGCCTTCATCCGATCCTTGTCGCGGAAGCTCTGCGCTTCGCTGTTGCGCATCCCGTCGATGTCGAGCGCGTCGCGCGCCCGCGCCATCGGCACCTGCAGCTGCTCGAGGGCACCGGCGAGGCGGTCGATGCGCCCGAGGCCCCGCTGGATGGCTTCCCCTGCCGCCGTCAGCGCGCCGGCATCGAGCGAGCTCGTCACGCGGTAGTGACCGGCGACGCGCGACCTCAGGCTCTCGGGGATGGCCTCTTCCGGATCCTCGCTGATGACGCTCAGCGTCACGCCGTCGAGCGAGGCGAACGAAGCGAGGTACCGGTTGGTGGTCTCGAGGAAGCGTGGGGCGACGAAGGTGACGTGCGGCATGGGAGGGCCGTAGTCTAGCGGGAAAGCTGGTGGGACCCGCGATCGATGTGCTCCTGAAACGCTGCCTGGCGCTCTCCGTGACGCTGGGAGTCGCGAGCCCGCTCGCCGCGTGCGACAGCGGCTGCGTCACGAACGTGCTCTCCGTGACCGTGCAGGACGAGACGACCGGCGACCTCCTCTGCGACGCGAGGGTGACGTTCGGTGCCGGAGACGCGGGCGTCGTCATCGACGGATCGGTGCCCTCGAGCGACGCGGAGGTGCCGGCGACCTCGGGCGCATGCCAGTGGGACGTCATCGTCGGCGGCGGAACGTTCACGGTCTCCGCGACCGCGCCAGGGTTCAGCTCGGGGAGCGCGACGGTCTCGCTGCCGACCGACGAGTGCGGCACGAACACCACGCCGATCATGCTCATTCTCGAGCGAGGCTGAGCGGCGACCGCGCTCTACGGATCGATCGTGTAGGTCGCGGCCACGAAGGTCGAGGCGGGCAGCTCGGCGGCGCCCAGGCTGTAGAACGCGGTGCCCGCGGTGGTCGTCGCGGGCGCCATCGTGCACGTCGTGGCGTTGCCGGCGTAGATGAGTCCGGTCCACGGACCCGTCACTGCGTAGACCTGCGTGAGCGACGACGCCGAGCAGGTCGCGGGGGTGGAGACCAGCGCGTAGGCCGGAGCGGTCGCGCACATGGGAAGAGCAGCGAGCGGTTGAGTGCACATGGAATCCGCGAAGTAGGCGCCGGCAGCGGCCGCGGACGGGACGCAGCGAGTGGAGCCGTCCAGGAAGCCCGAGGTGAACGAGCACGCGACCTTCAGCTGCGAGTCGTACATCCCCGAGAACGTGCTCGAGCCGTCCGTCCCCACGTACCGGGTCGTCTTCAGCCGCGACCCGCTCTGGTTCGTGTCGGTGCTCGCGCTCGCCTCGGGGACGGGATGCATCACGGCATCCACGACCTTCTTCAAGCTCGAGTCGTGAGGCGAGCCGTCGTGCGAAGTCTTCCCTGTCGCGTCGACGCCGGTCTCCGAGCCGCTCCCCCCGTCGACCGCCCCGAACCCGCCGCCCCCGGCGCTGCAAGCCGCCACCACCAGGTAAACCACCACCGACCCCCCGAAGAGCCTGAGACCGTCACGAACTCTCATGCGTGGGAGTCTAAGCGCCCCGAGTGCCGAGTCACGCGCCAGCGTCGTCCGAGCGCAGGCTCCTGCACCTTGTCGAGCCCGGAGTGCGCAACGTAGAGGTGCGGGTGACTGCGCTCCACTCTACAGCGACCCGAGATAGTCGACGAGGTTCGCGATCTGGGCGGCAGACAGCTGCGAGGTCGTGCCGTGCTTCCCGCTCATCGCGGTGGGGTCGGCGAAGCGCGCCTCGAGCGTCGGGGCGGAGCCGTCGTGCAGGAAGGGGCCGCGGAAGGAGACGTCGATGAGCGTGGGGACCTGGAGCGGGTAGCCGAAGCCGATGTCGGTCGACGTGTTGTTGGTGAAGTTCGCGCCGCTGTGGCAGGTGGTGCAGCCGACCGTCGGGTCCTGGAAGAGCGTCGCGCCGATCGCGATGGAGGCCGCGAGGGTGGCCGAGGGGGTGTCGTGCATCTTCGCGGGGATGCCGTCCATCCAGGTCTCGAGGGCGGTCTGCTGCGTCGCGGTCGGGGCCGAGGAGGCGCCCATGCGGTGCACGAAGACGTCGGTCATGAGCGCCGGGATGTCGGTGAACTCGCCGTCCCAGTGGAAGGGCGCCGTCGCGAGGAAGCCCGCGCGGAACGTCTGCGTGCGCCGCGGAAGGACCGCGACGGGGGTGCCGTCCGCGTTGAAGCCGTCGGTGAACTGCCAGGTGCGGCCGTCGTCCTGCCCTTCCGCGTGGCAGCCGGCGCAGGTCATCCCGCGGCCCGTGTTGGTGTGGAAGAGGTCGAAGCCGGCGTTCGCGACGCTGACGGACGAGAGCGGGATGCTGATGACGCCGCTCGCGGTGACGTACTGGATCGACGCCGGCTCTCGGGTCTGCGCGACGGTCTGGCCCATGACGTCGACGGCCACCGCCGTGACCTGGCCGGGGACGCTGACGCCGTCCGAGTTGAAGGCGAGCCCGCAGAGGTCGCTGTCGAAGGTGGCCGCGTTGGCCGCCGGGCTGACCTGGCTCACGGCGGGGACCTTGAGGATGTTGAGGAGGGGCTTGCCCTCGGTCGAGAGCGCGCCGCCCGGGTTGCCGGCGAGCGCGACGATGTAGCTCTTGCCGTCGATGCTCGGCACGATGTCGACGGGCAGGGCGCCGTTCGGGAGGGCGGGACCGTCCGAGACGACACCGGTCGCCGAGACGCTGGAGATCTCGCCGATGAGGATGGCGGGCGTACAGATGGGGGCGCCGCTGATGGTCTCGCAGGTCTCGCCGCCGTACTCCGAGCTCTGGCAGGACGTGGAGACCGGGACCTGGGTGCCGCCGTTGTCCGCGATGGAGACGTTGATGACCCGGTCGGTGCCCCCCTCGTGCACGACGACGATGTCGCCCGCAGGGCCAGCGACCGCGCGCCACGCGACGGCCGGGACGAAGTTCTGCGGGGTGCCGCCGGGGAGGCCGTTTGCGGCGAGCGCTGCGGCGGAGGGATCGACGCGCGTGTTCATCGGGACGACGGGTCCGAGGACGCTCCCGTCGGCTCCGACCTGGAGCACGGTCGCCGACCGGAAGGTCGTGAGGTACACGCCGCCGCTCGTGACGAGGACGTCGCGGAGGTCGGTGATGGCCGCGGTCGCGGTGTGGACGCTCACGTTGGCGAGCGGCGCACGGGTCGACGGGTCTGCCGTCATCGTGACGAGCGCCCCGCTCATGCAGCTGACGAGGAGACTGTCGTCCGACGCCCGGTACGCGATGCCTCGCGGGAGCGCGCAGACCTGGCGGACGCCGATGAGCGAGTGCGCGACAGGGTCGATGTCCGCGATGCCGCCGCCGCGCCGGAGGATGACGTGGATCTGCCCGACGCCGTCCTCGACGACGCGGCCAGGCTCGGCGCCGGTCGGGAGCTGAATCTGGCCGACGACGGAGTGCGTGGGGAGGTCGACGATCGAGACGAGGTCGCGGTCCGGGTCGGCCGCGATCGCCGTGGCGCCGTCGCTCGCCACGAGGAGCGTGCCGCCGGTCACCGGGACGGAGCCCTTGGGGGCAGACCCGTCCCAGCCCGAAGTCGTCGAACCTGCGCTCGTCTTCGACGCGGTCGGCATCGACGTGGTCGTCGAGGTCGAGGTGGAGGTCGTTCCCTTCGGCGTGGTGACGCCGGTGACGCCGGGCACCTTGCTGCTGCCGGTCGTCTTGCTCACGGTCGCGGGCGCGGTCGGCGACTCGGCGCCCTCCAGCGAGTCCGGCCCGCTGGCCGCGCAGCCCGGGAGAGCCGTGAGCAGAGCGGCCGTGGCGAAGGTGAGCGCCGACATCGGGAGCGAGGTGTTGAGGGTACGCATACAGACCCACTCAGCAACGTTGATGCCATGCTCCGGAACGCGCAGTTTCTGCGGAGATCTCGTTCGCGGTGTACGTGCGGGTCCCCCGAATGGACTACACGGCCCCCCGGGGTGGGTGAGCGAGGGATCCAGCGCGCTCGAATCGCTGGATCATCCACGAGCCAGTTGAGTGGAGCGCAGTCACCCGCACGCTTGAGTGGAGCGCAGTCACCCGCACCTCTACGATGGGCGCTCCGTGCTCGTTCAGGTGCAGGAGCCTGCGCTCGGACGACGCTGGCGCGTGGGCCAAGAGGCGCGGGTGCAGGCGCTCGGGCGACGCTCGCGTGCTGATCCCAGTGACGGATCACGCGCAGCGTCGTCGTTCAGGTGCAGGAGCCTGCGCTCGGACGACGCTGGCGCGTGGGCCAAGAGCCGCGGGTGCAGGCGCTCGGGCGACGCTCGCGTGCTGAGTGACGGATGACGCGCAGCGTCGTCGTTCAGGTGCAGGAGCCTGCGCTCGGACGACGCGGGCGCGTGGGCCAAGAGGCGCGGGTGCAGGCGCTCGGGCGACGCTCCTGTGCTGATCCCAGTGACGGATCACGCGCAGCGTCGTCCGAGCGCAGGCTCCTGCACCTGAGCGAGGTAGGAGTGCCCATCGTAAAGGTGCGGGTGACTGCGCTCCACTCAATCGCTGCACTCCACTCGACAGCAGCGCGGGTTCCGCTAACGTCCGTCTCCAGTGTTTCCCGATGTGAGTCAGCACCCCGCGCTACGGGGGTTCGAGATTCTCGGGCGTCTCGGGGCCGGCGCGGCGGGGCAGGTGTTCCTGGCGAAGAGCCGCGCCGGGCGCAAAGTCGCCATCAAGGTCCTCCGTGAGCCGAAGGACGGCGAGGAGGAGTCCTTCGAAGGGCTCGCGCGCGAAGCCACGCTCTGCGTCCGCCTCAACCACCCTGCGATCGTGCAGGTCCGCGCGTTCGTCGAGGAGGCCGGGTTCGCGGCGCTGGTCTTCGATTACGTCGAAGGGCCGCCGCTCGGTCGCCTGATGCGACTGGCGGGCGTCGTCGGCGCCCGGCTCCCGGATCGCGTCGCGTGGCACATCGTCGAGCGAATCCTCGCCGCGCTCGCCTACGCCCACTGTCAGCGCGACGACTCCGGCGCGCCCGCGCCGATCATCCATCGCGACATCTCGCCGTCGAACGTGCTCGTCGACTGGACCGGCGACGTGAAGATCACCGACTTCGGGATCGCCAAGATGCTCGGTGTCTCCCCGGCGACCCGCTACGGGCTGGTGAAGGGGACCCTCGGGTGCATGGCGCCGGAGCAGGCGCGCGGCGAGCCCGTGGACGAGCGCGCCGACGTCTACGCTGCGGCCCTGCTCGCGTGGCGGCTCGCCACGGGGCGGCTCCCGTTCGACCCGCGAATGGTCGAGGCCGAGCTCCTCCGCGCGATGCGGTACCCGAAGATTCGCCCCCTCTCGGCGCTCCGGACCGATCTGCCGAACGAGCTGCTCCAGGCGGTCGACCTCGCGCTCACGCCCGAGCTCCCGCAGCGCACGATCTCGGCGACGGAGCTCCACGACATCGTCGCTCGAAGCGTCGACGTCGAGCGCGGACGTGCGGAGCTGAGCGAGCTCCTCGAGCGATGGCGCGGGCAGCTCGACCGGGTGAAGCCGCGAGACAGCGCGGCGAGCAGCGTCGACTCGTCGGGGGACAAGAAGCTCCCGACGCTGAAGTACGAGGAGGTCGATCTCCTCGAGGCCGACTACCCGACCGACAGCCCGACGGTCGAAGCCCACGCGCTCCCCGAGGACGAAAAGGCGTGGGCGTCGGGGGCGGTCCCGAACTCTTCTCCCAACCGGTCGAGCGCGCTGCCGGTCCTCACGGTGCCGCCGCCCCCGGCGCCGTCCGAGCCTGCGCCGGTGGTGACGCTGACCGCGGAGAGCGCGAGCGCGCCGGCCGACGTCGTCGTGCTCAACCTCGGTTCTACGCGAGTCCCGACGCCGCTCGCGGTCCCGCGCACGGCCAGGCCGAGCCGTGTGAGGGATGCGGTCGCGGTCGTCGCGATCCTCGCGCTCACCATCTTCCTCGTCTGGGTCGTCAAGACGTCCATGTGAGGGGCATTTCGAATTCTCACGGCGTCGGTCGGCAAGAGCCCGGGCTCGGGTTCACGCGCCGCCTTCGAACGCCGCTCCCAGGCCCTCGAGGCGGGCCCAGACTTCGCTGACGATGGCGCCCGTGCCGTCCGACGGGGAGCCGGCGTAGCGCGCGACGAGCAGCTGCGCGCGTAGCGCCTCGAGGAGATCCGCGAGCTCGTCGAGCGCCTCACCGTCGGTGGCGCGCAGCTTCTCGAGCCGGAGAAGGCTCTCGTGCTGGAGCCGGGCCGTCGCGATGGTTCGCTCGGGCGCGCCTGCCCGGGAGAGCTCCGCGACGCGCGCCGCCGAGGCCGCAGGATCGAGCCCCGGCGAAGACGCGAGCGAGCCGAGCTCCTCCATTCGCACCGCCACGGCCGCGACCTCGGCGGAGATGCGCTGCGCGACCTGGCGCGAGAAGACCTGGCTCATCGGCGTGCCGGCGACCGCCTTGACCGACTCGTCGAGCGCGACCTCGATGCGAGCGCGCGCCCCATCGGCCGACCGCGTCGTGGCGCTCCGCGGTGATTGCGCACGATCGGAGGCCTCCGCAGGATGTCCCGCCGACGCAGATTCGCGTGGTGGGTGTCGAGGCCGCTCGCGCGTGCGTGGCGTCGCGAGGACGAACGGCGCCCAGAGTGGCCACAGAGGGACCGTGGCGATCGCCGACCAGATGGCGGTGCCGCTTCCGCTGCCGTGCTCCTTTCGAAGCACGGCGATCGAGCAGGCAACGCCGGCAATACCGTAGAGGACCGCGAGATCCGTGAGGGTCACGGACGGTCTCCCGGTCGGGCCGGGTCGACGACGTGCTCGACGCTCTTCCAGAGCTGGTAGACGAGCCCCCCCTCGCGCTCCCGCGTGAAGAGGACGACGTGCTGCACGCCGGGAGTGCCGAGGTAGGGGCGAAGCATCCACGAGGTCTGCGCGCCGACGAGGAGGAAGATCGCCATCATGAGCGCGATCATCGAGCGTTTCCCGGGGCCGTCACCGAGCCCCCGGACGAGCAGCGTCAGGGCGGCCAGGCCGGCCAGGCCGTAGGCGAACGACGCCGCGAGCTTCGAGAGGTCGTACGACGCGCCGAGGTTGATGAGGAGCCAGAGAGGAGGCGTCGCGGCGAGGAGGACGAGGGAGAACCGCGCACCGGAGACGAGCATGAGAGAGAGCACCGAGCGGGCCGACCAGGGCCGGTGGAAGACCGCCGAGACCGCGTAGAAGGCCGGAGCGCACACGACGAGCGTCGCGAGCATCACGATCGGGAGCTTCCCCGCCGCGAAGAACGTCTGCGCGCCGCCGTGCCACGACCCGACCGCGGCACCGAACAGCAGCGAGCCCACGACGATCGCGATCAGCGCGTTCCGCGCCATCGCGGAGGCGTCTCGGTCGTCGCGGCAGTCCGCCGCCACGTCCGCGGGCGCACGGAGGATACGGCTCATCAGGGTGACGTCGAACACGCTGCCTTCGAAGCTTTTCATCGTGCACCTGTCAGGACGGGGAGGGCGAGCCACCACACGCGGAGGGCGAGGACGGCGGCGAAGAGGACGAAGGCAGGCATGGCGACCGTCATCCATCTCCGCGTGTCGCGGGAGGCGGCGGCGAGCGGCGTACGGAGGTCCGTCGCGAAGGAGGAGACGCCGATCGCGCCCGCGAGCGCGAGCGATGCGAACCCCACGACCGAGACGGTGATCGCGTCCTCGACGGTGACGACGTAAAGGGCGGCGGCCGGAGCGAGGCCGCCGAGGATCAAGCCTGCACGCGCGACCGCGCCCGATGTCGCTCGAGCGAGGGTGAAGCCGCTGATCGGTGCGTTGACGAGCGCGAGGACGATCGCGAACGCGGGCGACGCCACCGCCGCGACCGCCGTGAGCCCCGCCGCGACGCCGAGCGCGTGCGAGCCGATCGCGACTCCGCCGACCCGGAGCCCGAGCGCCCCCCCGAACAGGGCGGCGAGCCCCAGCCCGGTGCCCAGCCGTCGCGCCTCGTGCACCCAGCTCTCGGCGCGCGTCGCCTCGAGGAGGCCGTGCGCGAACGACTCGAACGTCTCTTCCTGCCCCTGCTCCTCTCGTGGCCGACCCGGATTCGCCGGTGGTGTTTCGTCCACCGGTTCAGGTACTGCGCCGGGGAACGGCGCGCTCAGCGCGGGCATCGTCATCGGTTCGGCCGTCATGGGTTCGTCTCCTCCCATGGACGTACGGCCCGTCTTGGGCGTTACTGCGGAGGCCGTGAGGAAGACGTGAGGAGGTTGTCGGACCAGGTGCGCGTGCTCGTCGTGGAGGACGACCCGGCGATCTCCGACGCCGTGCTCTACGCGCTGCGGAAAGAGGGGATGCACGCGGACGCGGCTTCCACGCTCGCCGCGGCACGACCCGCGCTCCTGGACGCCACCTACGACGTCGTGATCCTCGATCTCGTCCTGAGCGACGGAAGCGGCTTCTCGCTCCTCCGCGAGGCGCAGCGCCTCGAAGACCCGCCTTGCATCCTCGTGCTCACGAGCCGTGACGAGGAGGTCGACTGCGTCGCGGCCCTCGAGGCGGGCGCGGACGACTACGTCACCAAGCCCTTCTCGCCGAGGGCCCTCGTCGCACGCATCCGCGCGATCCTCCGCCGAGGCGCGCCCGGTCCGGACGTCGCCCCACCTGTAGACGCCCCGGCGCACGCGAGCGGGAAAGGGCTCGAGGTCGAGGCCTCGACACGGCGCGCCAGCTACGACGGCAGAGAGCTCGCGCTCACCAAGATCGAGTTCGACCTCCTCGCCGTCCTCGCCGACGCCCCGGGTCGCGTGCTCACGCGCGACCAGCTCGTCGAGAAGGTATGGGGGAGCGCGTATGCCCTCACGCCGCGGACGGTCGACTCGCACTTCAAATCGCTGCGCCGCAAGCTGGAGGCGGCCGGCGCTCCGGACGGGCTCATCGAGACCGTGCGCGCCGTGGGCTTCCGGCTCCGGGAGAGCTCGTGAGCACGCCTCCGATCACGCAAGGGCTCCTCATCCTCGCAGGCGCGATGGACGCCGCGCTCGTCGCGTTCACCGCGCACCGTGTGGTCCGCTCGCGTCGCCGAGGGCTCTCGCTGCGGCTGCGCATCTTCCTCGCGCTTTCCGCGGCCAGCCTCGCCGGCGCTCTCGCGACCGGCGTGTATGCGACCGCCCTGGATGCGGCGACGCTGGGCTTCTCGGCGCGCTTCGCCCAGGTGCTGCCGAAGGGGTTCCTGCTCGCGAGCACGCTCCTCCCGATGCTGGCGCTGGGAGCCGCGTGGGGCGGGGCTCGGCTGGCGCGTCCCGTCGAGCGGCTGAGCGAGGCCGCTGCGCGGATCGCGGAGGGGGAGAGCGAGAGCGAGACGCCGATGCAGCCCGGGCGAGGCGCCGAGACCGTGAAGCTCGCACGCGCGCTGACGGCGATGCGGCGCGAGCTCGCCGACAAGCCCTACGCCGCCGCCTTCCTGCGCGACGCGTGGCACGACCTCAAGACGCCGGTGGCTGCCATCTCGGCGACGCTGGAGGTGCTCGAGGACGGAGCGCTCGACGATCCCGAGGCGTCGCGCCGCTTCGTCGCGAACCTGAGGCGCTCGACCGAGCAGCTCGACCGTCTTCTCCAGGACCTCGTCACGCTCGCTCGCTTCGAGACGTCCGCCCTCCGCGACCCCGAGCCGGCGGACCTCGAAGCGCTCGCTCGCAGCACGATCGAGGCGGTCGCGCCGCTCGCCCTCGCTCGCGACGTCCACGTCGCGCTGACGGCGGCCTCGGTGCGCCGGGGGCAGGAGGTTCGCGTCGATCGCGGCGCGATCACGAGAGCGCTGACGAACCTCCTCGAGAACGCCATCCGCGCGAGCCCGGGCGGGCGCGTGAGCCTGAGCATCTCCGCCGGCGACGACCGCGCGGCGCGCGACGTGCTCGTCGTTCTCGTGACGAACGAGCCCGCGACGATCGCGGTCGACGTCAGGGAGCGCCTCTTCCGCCGCGCGGCGCTCGCTGCGCGTCCTCGGGGCGCAGACGACACCGCGCGACCTGGCGGGTCGGGCCTCGGTCTCGCCATCGCGCGCGCGGCGATCGAGGCGCACGGCGGCTCGGTTCGGTTCGTCGAGATGGGCCCTCCGCGCGTGACCGTCCGCGTCGAGCTGCCGAGGTAGCCGGTCATCGCGAGGACCACCGGTGCTACCGTCCGGCGAGCGCGCCCGAGCTTCACTTGCGGCGCCGATCCCCGTCTTCATGTTTGCCGTCGAGCTCAAGAACGTCACCAAGACCTTCGGCGCCAAGGTCGCCGTCGACGGCATCTCGATGGCGCTCGAGCCGGGCTCCTTCCTGGGTCTCCTGGGGCGCAACGGGGCGGGCAAGTCGACGACGCTCAAGATGGTGACGGGGCTCATCCCGCCCACGTCCGGCGAGATCCATCTCCTCGGCATCGATCTCGCGCGCGACCCGCTCGCAGTGAAGCGCCAGATCGGCACGATGCCCGAGGACATGGGGCTCCTCGATCAGCTTACGGGGGAGCAGTTCATTCGCTTCGTCGGCCGCATGCGCGGGATGGACGAAGCGACGATCGAGCTCCGCCGCGCCGAGCTCTTCGAGAAGCTCGACCTCCACCCGGACCGCGGCACGCTCCTCGCCGACTACTCGTTCGGCATGAAGAAGAAGGTGGCGCTCATGGCGGCGCTCCTCCACGCGCCTCGCGTCCTCTTCCTCGACGAGCCGTTCGAGGGGATCGATCCGGTCACCAGCCGCACGATCAAGGAGATGCTCCTGGCGCTCCAGGGGCGCGGGGTCACGCTCATCCTCACGAGCCACATCCTCGAGGTGGTCGAGAAGCTCTGTCCGCTCATCGCGATCATGGATGAAGGGCGCATCAAGGGGTTCGGGCCGATCGATTCTCTCCGGGCGGACGCGGGCGAGCAGAGCCTCGAGGCGCTCTTCGTCGGACTCGTCGGCGGGGTCAAGGTGGGGCAGCTCTCTTGGCTGTGACCGAGGTGCGCACCATCGGCCTCTTCCGCGCGCTGCTCACGGCGCACGGCCAGATGATGTGGAACCGCACGAAGAAAGGGCTCGGTCGGCGCGGCCTCGTCGGGATGGTGGTCGTCGTTCTCGTCCTCCTGCTCGGCGCGCTCCCGCTCTTCGCGACGTTCGGCTTCCTCGGCTACCTGTTCGGTCGGGGCCTCGACCAGCCCCTCGCGCCGCCGCTCATGGGAGCCGTGCTCACCGCCTCGGCCCTCGGATTCGGCGTCATCGGCGGCATGCTCGGCGGGGCGCGTCAGCTCACGTGGGACGCGTACCGATCGTTCCCGGTCACGTTTCGCACGCTCTTCTTCGCGGAGACCTTCGCGAGCCTCGGGGACCTCGTCGTCCTCGGCTTCATCGGCGTCATGACCGCGATGGGCGTCGCCTTCTCGTGGGAGTCGCCGGCCCTCTCGCCGATGGTGGTCATCCTCCTCGCGGAAGTCGTGCTGTGGGTGCTCTTCCTGCAGCACCTCGTCGGCGCGCTCGCCGTGTCCGCGGTGCGCCGCCTCCGTCGCGCGATGGTCGTCCTGGTCGTCGCAGCGTGGGCGGGCGTGAGCGTCGTCGCGGGCGCCGCGCGCGAGGTTCGCGACGATCTGCAGGGTGCTCAGCTCGAACGGCTACGCGACCTGTGGCATCACGCCCGCCCGCTCGTGAACGCGCTGCCGCCCGTCTACGCGGTGAAGGGCATGAACGAGGCTCGCAGGGGCGCGTTCGTCGACGCGCTCATGCTGCAGTTGCCGATGCTCGGGGCGACGCTGCTCCTCGGCGCCGTGAGCTACGCGCTCCTCCGCCGCGAAGCCTCGCCGCGCGGCGCCCAACCAAGGGCCGTCGCCACACGGCGGGTCTTCGACGGCAAGCGCCTCTCGCCTCGCTGGGCGATGGCCGGCCTTCACTTCCATCACGTCGCGGGGAGCGTGCAGGGGCGCTTCGGCCTCGTCGTCCCGCTGATCACGGTCGTCCTCGTGAAGGGCCCGCTCGGCGCGGCAGGCATCGCGCCGGACCTCACGCTGCCCGGCTCGGTCATCTACCTCGCGCTCGCGGCGACGCAGTTCCACTTCAACCAGTTCGGCTTCGACGGGCAGGGGGTGAAGACGCTCTTCCTCCTCCCCATCCCGATGCGCGAGATCCTCGTCGGCAAGAGCTTCGCCCTCCTCGCGTACTCGGCGCTCCAGAACCTCTTCCTGCTCCTCTTGCTCGGCTTCGTTCTCCGGCCCGACCCCCGCGACGCGCTCGCAGCGGCCCTGCTCGCAGGGTGCCTCGCGGTCGCGCACGTGCTCGAGGGGCACTGGATCTCGGCGATGTACCCGCGACCGCTCGCGATGCACCGGATGAACGCGAGCGGCCTCTCGGGCGCGAACCTCCTGCCGCTCGGTGTGGGGATGGTCAACGGCGCGCTCTTCGGAGGGATCTACGCTCTGGCGTCCTGGTGGAAGCCCGAGGCCCGCGTGAACGTGCTCCTCGCGCTGCTGCTCGTGGTCGTCGCCGTCTACCGTCTGGCGTTGCCGCGTGCCTCGGGGTTCGTCACGAGCCGGCGGGAGAACGTCGTCGAAGTTCTCGGTTAGGGGTGTTCACGTGCGCCGAAGTCTCTGCCAGGCCGGCTCCGTCGACGACGAAGAGGCCGACGGCCTTCATCAGCTTGCCGCGCAGACAGGTCATCTCCTGCGAGCAGAAGCTCTCGGCGGCCGTGGCGCTTCCGCTCGTGGAGAGGATGACCTCCTTCGTGCGCACGTCGACGATCCGGACGGAGAGCTCGAGGCTGGTGTCGAGGTCGGGCGACGTGGCCTGGTCGTGGTACGCGACGACACGGCCGACGAGCACGGCATCGACTCCCGTCGCGTCCGCGCCGTCGACGACGGCGAAGCGCGCGCCGGCGAGCTGAGAGGACATCTCTGCCGCGAAGCTCTCCGCGAGGCTTCGCGGCGCACCCTCGGGCGTCGTGAACGGCAGCACGACGACGCGACGGAGCCGCGCGAAGCCGGGCGGATTGACGGAGCCCTGCACCGACGGCGTGCACGCCGAGAGCGCCATCAGGAGAGGCACGAGGATCGCGGCCCGCGTCTGCTTCGACGTCGTCGTCATGGGAGAAGAACGCGCGCGGCCTCGGGACCTTACACTCACCGCCTGGCGAGCAGATGACCCGCGGGCCCCTCGGCTCGCGCCTTCACCGTGTCCATCACGCGGTGATGGATGCGGTGAATGAAGAGGTCGATGAAGCCGCGCCAGTACGCCTCGGGCGTGAGGCGCACCTTGTACCAGGTGATGCCCGTGAGGAGGCTCCGGCCTCCAGGGAGCGGGTCGACGCGTAGCTCGCCCCGCGTGTTCTCGATGTAGCCGTCGTTGTGCGGCTGCCGGAACGTCCGGTAGAGGGTCAGCTCGCGGACGGGCTCGGGCTGGCTCTTGATGGCGAACCCGAGGGCATGGCCCGGCTCCCACAGGTCGACCACCTCGAGCGCCTGGCCCGTGTCGAACTCGCACACGCGCGTCGCGCCGATGCCCTCCCCCTCCATCGAGGCATCGATCGGGTAGGCGATCGCCGTCCGGAACAGGAGATCGGTCGGAGGAGCCATCGGCGCGACCGTCGGCAGCAGCGGCCAGACAGTCTCGGGCGGTGCGTCGATCTCGACCTCGGTACGGACGGGAGGCGGTTCGAGCGCCGGGACGGGGCTCACGTGCTCTAGGCCCAGAAGGACGAAGAACGAGAGCATGGACGTGAAGATCGCGACGTCGAGCGCGGGTCGTGGCAGGGCGCGCCCCGCGTAGAAGCCTACGACCGACGCCACGAGCGCCGGAGCGACGTAGACCGGGAAGAGAATCGCGAGGCAGAAGAGCCCTTCGATGGCGAAGGCCACGACGACGACCGTCATCATGACGATCGCGAGGGCGGCCGCCCCGACGGCGCCGCTGATCTTCCCGGCAGGCGAGAGGCGCGCGTAGAACGCGCCGGACGCGAAGCCAGTGATGCACGGGCTGCCGATGATCAGCGCGGCGCCGTAGTCCCGAAGGAGGCCGACCGAGATCGCGAGCGCGCCGAGGCCGAGGATGGCGCCGAACGTCGCGGCGAGGAGCGCGGCGTTGCGCCGCATGGGAGGCGGCCGTGGCACTTCGAGCGGAGCGCCGGGCTCGCGGTACAGCGTGTTCGGCGGGAGCGTCAGATCGAGCGGGCGCGGCCGCGACGGAGAGAGGACGAGCGCGGCGAAGAACAGGAGGTGCGCGAAGGGAACGAAGAAGAGGAGCACGTACACCGCCGAGAGCGCCGCGTCGTGGAGGCGTCGCACGCAGAGCGCGATGCCGATCGCGGTGAATGGCATGGCGAGCGCCGCCATCGCCATCCAGTAGTGAAGGTTCGCGCCCGGATGGAAGAGCGGCGCGTCCATCGGGTCGACGTAGAAGAGGAGGGAATAGGGGTGATGGAATCCGCGCGCGATGCCGTAGTCGATCGCGACCTTCAACGCGGCGAGCGCGGCGCCGATCGCGAGAAAGCGGCGTCCCGAAAGGGGCTGCCAGAGCCAGGCGTGCATGATCGTCTCTCTTCCCTCGCGCCCTGCGGAGCGCGCCCACCAATCTCGCACGTCTGCCGCCACGCGAGCGCCCCTTGCGACACGCGAAGCGTCGTCCGAGCACACGGCCCGCACCTGGTGCGGGTGACACTGCTCCACCACTCAACTCGGTGATCAACCCACTCAACTATGCTCCACTCGACTCATGTTCGAGTCAGCGGAGCTGGGGCAGACGGTCGACAAGACCACGTGGGCGCGGCGGGTTCCGGGGCTCCGCACGGCGCTGCTCGACGCGCAGGCGGACGTGCGGGAGGCGGGTACGTTCCCCGTCATCGTCCTCATCGGCGGCGTCGACGGGGCAGGGAAGGGGGAGACGGTGAACCTCCTCAACGGATGGCTCGATCCGCGCCACGTCGTGACGCACGCGATGGGCGCAGCGAAGGACGAGATCGTTCGCGGGATGCCGCACATGTGGCGCTTCTGGCACGCGCTCCCGCCCAAGGGGAAGGTCGGCATCCTGTTCGGGTCCTGGTACTCGTCTCCGATCGTCGACCGGGTCTACGGCAAGATCAAGAAGGGCGGGCTCCAGCGAAGCATCGACGAGATCCTTCGCTTCGAGAAGATGCTCACCGACGACGGGGCCTGCGTCGTGAAGCTCTGGTTTCACCTCTCGAAGAAGGCGCAGCGGGCGCGCCTCGGCGCTCTCGAGAAGGACCGCGACACGCGGTGGCGCGTGACGGCGACCGACTGGAAGCACTTCGGGATGTACGACGAGTTCCGCTCGGTGTCAGAGGAGGTCCTGCGCCAGACCAGCACAGGTGACGCGCCGTGGACGGTCATCGAGGGGACGGACGCTCGCTACCGCGGGCTCTCGGCGGGCACGGCGCTCCGGGACGCGATGCGCAAGCGGCTCGCCGTCGGCGCGAAGCACGCGCGGCGCGCGGCGAAAGCTGGGCCTGCGGATCTGTCCGCCTCGGTCCCCGGCAAGCGCGTGATCCACGAGCTTGACCTCTCGCCGACGATGAAGAGCAAGAAGAAGTACGACGACGAGCTCGAGCACCTGCAGGGCAAGCTGAGCTTGCTCTCGCGTCACGCGAGCTTCGCGCGACGCTCCGTCATCGTCGCCTTCGAGGGGTCGGACGCCGCGGGGAAGGGTGGAGCGATCCGGCGTATCACGAGCGCGCTCGACGCACGCCTCTACGAGGTCGTCCCCATCGCCGCCCCGACCGCCGAGGAGCGTGCGTTCCCTTACCTCTGGCGCTTCTGGCGCCACATCCCGCGGCGTGGCCACGTCACGATCTTCGATCGCAGCTGGTACGGGCGAGTCCTCGTGGAGCGCGTCGAGAAGCTCTGCGAGCCAGCCGCGTGGGGCCGCGCGTACCAGGAGATCTGCGACTTCGAGGACCAGCTCGTCGCGCACGGCGCCATCGTCGCGAAGTTCTGGCTGGCCATCTCGCAGGACGAGCAGCTCGCGCGCTTCCGTGAGCGGGAGAAGCTCGGCTTCAAGCGCTACAAGATCACCGCGGAGGACTGGCGCAACCGCGCGAGCTGGGACGAGTACGAGGTCGCGGCCAGCGACATGGTCGATCGAACGAGCACCGAGCGGGCGCCGTGGACGCTCGTCCCTGCGAACGACAAGGAGTTCGCGCGCATCAAGATCCTGCGGACGCTGTGCGACCGGATCGAAGCGGCGCTTTAGGGGGTCGAGGACCGCGAGCGCTCGCGAGCAGCCACGACCCTCCGCGACCGGCCGCGAGGTCCCGGACGCCTCTCGCGAGCGCTCGCGCGTTGCGACCCGGCATACTGGAATCGTTCACTCCCGCTGTGGGCACGCCCCGTGCGTAGCTGACGCTCATGCGTCCTCTGACCCTCGCCGTCCCGCTGCTCGCCTCTCTCGCGGTCGCCTGCTCCAGCGCGGCGCCAGGCGGGCCGGAGGAGAACGTCGGCACGACCTCGGCAGCCATCTCGACGGCCACGATCCTGTCGCGTGCCGATGAGTGGGTCACGGCGAAGCTCCTCTACTGTCAGGCCGCGAATCACGAGGCCGACGAGGATCCGTCGTGCCCGTCGACCTGCACGCGTACGGACAACACCGAGTGGGACCCGTACCGCTCCGACTGCTCCGGGTTCGTGTCGTGGGCCTGGGGTCTCGCGGCGCCGGGCCGCACGACCAGCGAGTTCGCCCCCGCCGACACGACCGTGAGCTTCGCGATCGACGGCGCCGACCTGCAGCCTGGCGACGCGCTCAACATCCCCGGCGACCACATCATCCTCTTCACGAGCTGGCAGACGGTCGGCTCCGTCGCGAACTTCTACGAGGAGCCGGGCTGCTCGGCGACGCCGAACTACGCGCACGCGTTCAGCTCGTCGGTCACGATCACGGGGCAGAGCGTGTACGTGGACTACGAGGGGAAGAGCTTCACCGCGATCCGCTACACGGGCATCACCACGGGCGACGGTGGGACCGTCACGAGCGCAGACTCCGGCACCAGCGCGACGAGCTGCTTCTCCGACACCCTCGGCCGCTCGGTCGTGATGAACACCTGCGTCCAGTCCGCGTCCGACGGCGACTGGTACCAGTGCGACGACGCGTCCTGGGTCGATCGCGCGACCGACCCTGCCGCATGCGTCGCGGTCTATCCTCTGGGCGACGCCGGCGCGGACAGCGGCGCGGAGGTCGCGGACGGTGGAGTCGACGCGCACACCGCCTCCGACGTCGACGCGAGCACGGGCGCGAGCTCGACGAGTCACGCCTCCGAGGCGACGAGCTCCTCGCACGGTTCGGTCGCGACGGCAGCCGCGTCGACCGTCCCTGAGCACGGCTCGAGCGGCAGCGGCAGCGGCAGCGGCGTAGCTCCTGTCGAGGGCTCGTCCTCCGACGCGTCGCCCATCGACGTGAGCGCAGCGTCGGGCTGCTCCGTCGCCTCCCGCCGAGACAGCGACGCGAGCGGCGCGTGGTTCTTGGCGCTCTCGCTCGCAGGCATCGCGCGGCTGTCGCGGCGTCCTTCGAGGACGCCGCGCCGCTCGCACCGCGCGTGCCGAGCATAAGAGCGTATCCTCACCGCGTGACCGCGAACGGCCCGGACCTCCAGACGCTCCTCGACGAGATCACGCTCGCCGCCCGTCCGTTCGCGGCGCGCGGACGTGTCGCCGACTACATCCCCGCGCTGGCGAGCATCGATGGCGCCCGGCTGGGAATGGCGCTGGCGACGGTCGAGGGGGAGCTCTTGGGCAGCGGAGACTTCGAGACGCGCTTCTCGGTCCAGAGCATCTCGAAAGCCTTCGCGCTCGCCCTCGTGCTCGCGAAGGATGGCGACGCGCTCTGGCGACGCGTCGGTCGCGAGCCTTCGGGCAACCCGTTCAACTCGCTCGTCCAGCTCGAGGTCGAGCACGGCGTCCCGCGCAACCCGTTCATCAACGCCGGCGCGCTCGTCGTGGTCGACCGCATGCTCGCGCACACGGGCGACGCGTGCGGGACACTCCTCGATCTCCTCCGGCGGGAATCCGGCGCAGCGGACATCGACGTGGACCTCGTCGTCGCGCGCTCGGAGGCCACGCACGGGCACCGGAACGCGGCGCTCGCGCACTTCATGGCGAGCTACGCGAACCTCGAGAGCTCGGTCGTGACGGTGCTCGATCACTACGTCCGCCACTGCGCGATCGCCATGAGCTGCAGCGAGCTCGCCCGCGCGGGGCTCTTCCTCGCGCGCCACGGCGTGCGCGCCGACGGCACGCATCTGCTCACGCGGAGCGAGGCGAAGCGGGTGAACTCCATCCTGCTCACGTGCGGGACGTACGACGCCGCCGGCGACTTCGCGTATCGCGTGGGGTTGCCCGGGAAGAGCGGGGTTGGTGGGGGGATCCTCGCGGTGATTCCCGGGAGAGGATGCCTCGTGGTTTGGGGGCCCGCGCTCGACAAGAGCGGGAACAGCGTCGCGGGGGTGGAGGCGCTCGATAGGTTCACGACGAGCACGGGGTGGTCGGTGTTTTGAGGTCGGGGTCGACCACGACGGCGATGGCGACGGTGACGACGACCACGACGACGACCGCGACGACGACCGCGACGACGACCCCGACCCCGACCGCGACGACGACCCCGACCCCGACCGCGACGACGACCGCGACCGCGACGACGACCCCGACCCCGACCGCGCAGCGTTCACGTCGCCGACGCCCCCTCGCTCTCCTCCACCGGCTCCAGCAACCCCGCCTTCGCCGCAGCCTCCACATCGAGCCCCAGCTCCAGCGCTCGTCGCAGCGCGAGCAGCACCGTCGGCCTCGCCAGCCTCGGCGCCACCTCCCTTGCGTCCGCGACCGCGCACACGACCGCATCGATGATGCCCTGAAGGACCACGGGGCTCGGCGCCGGCGGAGGAGCGGGCGCCGGAGGGGGCGCGACGGCGGCGATCACGTGAGGGACCGGCGGCGGCGGCGGAGCAGGAGGCGCAAGGACGCCCAGGCTGACGAGGGTCTGGCCAATGGCGGCCGCCAGCTCCTCGGCGAGCGCCGGATCGCGCGGATAGACGTACGCCGCGAGCTTCGCGGTGGAGCTGGCGTCGAAGTGGGACGCTCCGCTCTCCCAGCGTGTGGCGGTCCGGTGCGAGCCACCGAGGTTCTCGCCGAGCTCTCGCTGCGTCCAGCCGAGGGTCGCGCGCGCGCGAGTGAGCAAGGGAACGATTCGCGCCACAGGCATCGGGAGTCTCCTTCGGTCAGGCGGATACGAAGCACGCTCGCGGACGAACGGCCCTCACGAGCCGGCGTTGCCGGACGAGGGTACGCCAACATTGGCTCGCGTGGCGTCTTTCGAACGACGGGTACGCCAATGTGTAGCCACATCGTCGAGCACCTCCGCGCGTTCCGAGCGGAGAGCCGCTCCCGTGGCGCACCGTTCGGCAAGGTCTCCACTGATTGGCGCACGTTTGGCGTACATCGAACGACTTGATGCGCCACATGAAGTGACTTCTGGAACGACGCAGGCTCGCGAGGCGCCAAGTGAGCCTCAATCGTTCACGACGGTCGCGCTCGATGCGCCACCTGTGGCAAGCGTGGCGTCTGGTGTGGCAACGAGCTCGACGAGCGTGGCCATTCTTGCGCCAAGCCGCGCGTACAACGCGCCACGCGGGGCGTAATGTGCGCCACGCAAAGCTCCTTGTGCGCCAGATGACGCTCTCTGCGCGCCATTCGAACGTCGATTTACGCCACACGTAGCCATTCGTGCGCCATGGGAGGCAAGGGAGGCGCCACGCTTGCCCTGCTTGGCGTCGACGGTCGCCAAGCGTGCGCCACGCGAGCCTCGATCATGCCCGAGTGTCGCGAGCTCTGCGCCATCCGAAGCTCCGGACACGCCATGTGAAGCTCGGGATGCGCCAAGTGTGGCTTCCCTGACGCCATGGGTGGCACCCTCGACGCCACCGGTCGCCATCCGTGCGCCACGGATCGCACGCTCGACGCCATGCTTCGCTCTCGTCACGCCGAACGTGACGAGCTCGGAGCCTTCGAACGCTCGCGAGTCGCCAAGAGCAGCTCCTCCTGCGCCTCGGTCTGGTCGTGAGGCGCCGAAGGAGGCTTCGTCGGCACCGATCGGGGCTACGTCGACGCCAGGTGTGGCTCGTGCCGCGCCTCGGTTGGCCCCGTGCACGCCACTCGAGTCTCGTCTGGCGACGAGACTCGCTTGGTCAGCGCCATCGGAGCCGCGGAACGCGAGACGCACCGCTCGCTCGACGCCACTCTCCGCTTCTCAGGCGACGGCGACGTGCTCCTGCGCGGCGGGCTTCTTCCGCTCCGCGAGCCGATACCCGTGATCTGGCTACTTCGTGGCGAGTCCGTACTCGACGATGAAGTTCGATGCGGCGCCGACGCCGCTCCCGACGACGAGCTTCGGGTGCTGCTCGCGGCTGTCGGTCTTGGCGGCCTGCGCGACGCGCGGCGACACCCAGTCGGACAGCTCCTGCAGCGAAACCTGCCCGTCGCCGTTGATGTCCGCCGCGCCTAACCCCAGCCCCATCGTCAGGTACTTCGTGAAGGCCCCGGCGCTCTCTCCGGGTGCGGGACCACTGATCTCGTCTCCCCGCGACGCAACGAAGAGCGCCATCTGCGGCGCCGGGGTTGCATCGTTCACGCGCATCAGCGGTCGCGCGCCGGGCGGTAGCACGCTGCGCCCGCCCGCCCCCGAGAAGCAGGAGTCGACGAACGCGACGACCTCCCGTGCCTTCGTCTGCCCGAGCTGCGCCATCACGTCGCTCATCGCGACCGCGGTCCTCGCGACGTTCTTGGGGCTGCCGTCGTAGGGCAGCAGGTACGTGGACGAGTCCGTGGACGGGGCGCCGTGGCCGCTGAAGAAGAAGTAGACGCGTCCGCCGGCGGAGGCGTTGTCTCGGAGCCATTGCAGCCCCTCGAGCACGTCCGTTCGCGTGGCGCGGTCCTCCGTGGCGAGCCGGATGTGATCCTCGCGGAGCCCGAAGGTCGTGCGGGCGACGGTGGCGAAGGTCTCCGCGTCGGCGCGCGCGCCGGTCGCAGCGGGGACGTCGCGGTACCGCTCGATGCCGATGATGAGCGCGTACGCGGCGGGTTGTGGAGTGCTGCTGACGAACGCCGGCTGGCTGGAGGGTGCAGCGGCGGGCCTCGTCGCCGGTGCAGCGGGGGCGGCGCCGACGACTGCGGCCGGAGCGACGGGCGAGGGCAGTCGCGTGGCCCGTGCTGCCTGAAGCATCGTCAGTATTTGCGGATCTCCTGCCTTCTCCGCGTCTCCAAGGACCCACGAGGATGTGGGGTCCGCCCCCGCGGCCAGCAGCAGTCGGACGGACGTCGCGTTCTTGTACTTTAGCGCCCAGGAGAGCGCCGAGACTGGGTGGTCGGGGGCGTTCCATCCGTGCGAGACGCAAGAGTAATTGACGTCGCTCACCTTCGGCAGGAGCAGCTCGACGACGTCCGCGTGCTCGGCCGAGGCCGCCATGAGCGCCGTCAAGCAATCGGGAGCGTTGGCTTTGAGGTTCGCGTCCGCGCCCCTCTCGAGAAGCAGCTTCACGACGTCGACATGCCCGGCGAGCGCCGCCATCATCAATGGCGTCTCTCCTCTGTCGCTCTCGTTCGGGCTTGCCCCTCTGTCGAGCAGCTGGCGTATCTCGCCCACGTTCCCGCTCGTCGCGGCGCTCATCAACGTGGGTGAACACGCCGCAGCCATCACCCCCGCGGCCACGACCCCCAGCAGCGATCCCGTCCCCATCCGCGCTCTCGGTCGCATCCCTCATCCCTCGATTGTCGAACGACGGCACCCGCCGTGCGGAACATCATCGCCCCGACCGCGTTCAGACCGCCACCCGGAACCGCAGCGCCGCGCCACCGACGCCCTCCTCAGGCGACGGCGACGTGCTCCTGCGCGGCAGGCTTCTTCCGCTCCTCGGCCGCGTTCAGCTTCACGCTCACGAGCCTCGACACTCCGCGCTCCTGCATCGTGACGCCGTAGAGCACGTCGGCGAGCTGCATCGTCCGCTTGATGTGCGTGATGAGGATGAACTGCGACGCGTGCGTCATCGTGCGGATCGTGTCGTTGTAGCGGGCGACGTTGGCCTCATCGAGCGGCGCGTCGACCTCGTCGAGGATGCAGAACGGCGACGGCTTGATCTGGAAGATGGCGAAGATGAGGGAGACGGCCGTGAGGGCCTTCTCGCCGCCCGACATGAGCTCGATCGACGAGAGCTTCTTTCCCGGGGGCTGCGCCAGGATGTCGATGCCCGTCTCGAGCATGTCGTCCGGGTTCGTCAGCCGCAGCGAGGCCGTCCCCCCGCGGAACATCTTGGGGAAGATCTCCTGGAACTTCTGGTTCACGGCGGCGAAGGTGTCCGCGAACAGTCGCTTCGACTCGCGGTTCATCTGCCCGATCGCGCGCTCGAGATCGGCGAGCGCCTTGTCGAGGTCGGCCTTCTGCTCCGTGTAGAAGGTGTAGCGCTTCTCTGCTTCCTCGTGCTCGCGGACGGCGTCGAGGTTGACGCTCCCCATGCGCTCGATGAGGTGCGTGAGCTCCTGCGTGCGCGCCCGCGTCTCTTCGTCCGGCGGGGTCCGCAGGTGATAGTCGCCGACGACGCGCGGCAGGTGGAGCCCGCGGAACTTCTCCGCGACGCTCTCGAGCAGGTGCTGGAGCGTGATCTGCTGCTCGCGAAGCCCGAGCTCGTGCTTCGCGAGGATCGCCCGGAGCTCGTCGACCTTCGTGCGCAGCCCCTTGAGGCCCATCTCGCGCCGCGTGAGCTCGGCCCGGTGCTCCTCGAACACGGCGCGCGCCGCCACGAGCGCGTCGTTCTTCTCGCGCGCCTGGTCGAGCGCGGCCCCGCACTTCTCGCGGTGGACGAACAGCGCGCCGGCCGTCTCGCCGAAGGAGATCGCGTTCGTCGTCCGCTCCGCCTCGAGCCGCACTGCGCGGGCCTCGAGCTCGTCGGTGCTGCGTGACAGCCTCCCGAGCGTCCCCTTCGCCGCGTTGAGCCGCTCACGGATGCCCGCGATGCGCACGCGGTGCTCGGTGAGCTCCGCCCTCGCGTTGTCGAGCTGGGTGCGCCAGGTCGCGACGCTCGCCTCGGCCGTCTCGAGCCTCGACGACACCTCGGCGAGGAGCTGCCTCGCGGCGTCCAGCACCTCCTCGGCCGTGTTCTTCTCCTGGTCGGCCTCGCTCACGACGTCGCGCAGCTCCTCGAGCTCGCCGCGGACGCGCTCGGCGCGCTGGAGCAGGTTCTGCTGCTGGGTGTGGACGGCGCGCAGATCCTTCTCTGCCGAGACGAGCGACAGCTCGTCCGAGTGCGCCTTGCGACGCGCGGCGTCGAGCGCCGCCTGCGCCTCGACGAGGCCGAGCCTGAGGGCCTGGTGTCGCGCGAGCAGCGCGGTCACCTTCACGTCGAGCGCGCGCACCTCGTCTCCGAGCTCGCGCGCCTCGCGCTTCCCTTCGAGCATCCCCGCGGCCAGCTCTTCGCCGGTGCCGCCCGAGATGCGCCCGTCGGCGTGGAGCACGGTGCCGTCGATCGTCACGACCGCGACCGGGCTCGTGAGGGCCGCCTGGACCTGCCACGCCGACGCCAGGTCGTCGACGACGAGCGTCTCGCCGACCAGCGTACGGACGAGCGACTCGTCCTCCGGTGCGAAGCGGAGCTCATCGATCAGCCGCGCGCGGACGCCGGCGAGCCCTTCGAAGGGGACGGACGACTGCGAGCCGACGACTCGCACGGGGTTCTGCGCGATGATCGAGGCGCGGCCGGCCTTCGCCGCCCCGAGCTCGACGAGCAGCTCCGCGCCGCGCGCGAGGTCTCTCACCACGACGTCCTGCAGCCGGTTGCCGAGGAGACCGGCGAGGGCAGGGACGTACGCGTGGGGGGCCTCGACGCGATCGGCGACGAGCCCGGCGAGCGTGTCGTCCTTCTTGCGAAGGAGCGCCTTCACGCCGGCGCCGACCCCTTCGAGGCGCGCCTGCACCTCGAGGAGCGCCTGCATGCGTGAACGCTTGCGCGACAGCTCCCCCTTGGCGGTGTCGAGCGCGAGGTCGCTCTCGGACATCTCGACGCGGAGCCGCTGCAGCTCGGACTCGACGCGCGCCTGGTCCTCCACGCTCGCCGTCTTGCCTTCACGAAGATCGCGCGCCGCCGACTCGAGGTGGCTCGCGCGGGTCGCCTGCTCGGAGACGAGCAGGTGGAGCTCCTCTTCCTCCGCCGCCAGCTTCTCGTGCCGCATGCGCATATCGACGCGGCGCCGCTCGAAGCCGACGAGCTTCGCCTCTGCGCTCGCGATCTGCGCCTCCGCCTGCGACTTCCCCTGGCGGATCTCGCGGAGGGCCTTCTCGGCCGCGTCGTGCTGCGCGAGCACCTCCGCGAGGCGCCCTTCCTTCTCGGCGACCGTCTCGGCCTGCCCGGCCTCGGCCTCCGCGAACAGCTCGAGCTCGGCCTGGATCTGTTCCTTCTCGTGCGACAGCCGGCCGACCTGCGCCTCGATCTCCTCGGCTTCGCGGCCCGCCTGCTCCGACCGGCTGCGCAGCGCGCCGAGCCTGTCCCTGGCGCGCTCGATGGCGGCCTCCTCGGTGCGGACGTCGTTCTCCGCGGCGAAGTGTGCGTTGTGCGCGATCTCGAGCCGCTGCTCGGCCTCGTGCGCGACCTGGCGCAGCCCCTCGAGCCCCGCCTCCTCGGCCACGAGCTCGACCCGCACGCTGTCGCTGGCGAGCGTGTGCTCCTCGACGAGCGAGGCCTCGTACTTGATCCAGCCGACGGTCTCGAGATAGCGGTGCGACGCCTCGTAGAGCGACAGATCCTCGAGCTCGGTCCGGTACGCGAGGTAGCGCTCGGCCTTCGCGGCCTGGCGCTTCAGCGAGCCGAGGTTGCGCTCGATCTCGGCGACGATGTCCCCCACGCGCAGCAGGTTCTGCTGCGTGAGCTCCATCTTGTGCTCGGCCTGCTTCTTCCGCGACTTGTACTTGGTGATGCCGGCGGCCTCCTCGATGAGGAGACGTCGGTCCTCCGGCTTGGCGCTGACGATGAGGCCGATCTTCCCCTGCTCGACGATCGAGTACGCCTTCGTGCCCGCGCCGGTGCCGAGGAAGAGGTCGGTGATGTCCTTCAGGCGGACGGGGGTCTTGTTGATCGAGTAGTCGCTGTCGCCGCTGCGGTCGAGGCGGCGGGTGACGGCGATCTCGGGGTAGTCCTTGTATTCGATGGGGACGTCGCCGCTGTCGTTCTCGAACGTCAGCGTGACCTCGGCGAAGTCGTGGCCGGAGCGCGACTCGGAGCCGCTGAAGATGACGTCTTCCATCTTGTGGCCGCGGAGGTGCTTGGCGGACTGCTCGCCCATGCACCAGCGGATCGCGTCGACGATGTTGGACTTGCCGCAGCCGTTCGGGCCGACGATGGCCATGACGTCGTGGTCGAAGTTCACAACGGTGCGGTCCACGAACGACTTGAAGCCGACCATCTCGAGACGCTTGATCTTCATGCGAGCTCCGAAAGCGGGACTGGCCCGCGTCCATGCCGGGTGGTCGTGAAGACCGACCCGGTGACCCACCCCCTTCGAACCGGCGCAATGCCCGCTGGCCGGACCGTCCGAGCCGCCGTGGCGGGTGGAGCGCGCTGGGGCGCTCCGTTCGGGGGTAAGGCTCGCGTGTACGAAGAGGGAGAATCAACCCTGCCGGATGTCGTCGGCCAAGACCGAGCAGCACCTGACGGGGAGGTAAGGCTTACGCGGGTGGGCGGAGGCTGTCTAGTCAGCGGGCCAACGGCGGAAGAAATTCACAGGAAGGCCGGAAGATCGGAAGGTGGGACAAGGAAAACTTCCCGATCTTTTGATCTTCCTGTTCCCTCATCTTGAATTCGTCACGAGCCCGCGAGCTCGAGACACGCCTTGACAGATGGCGTGCGCATCCATAACTCCGGCACGTAGATCCACGCCGAAAGCCGAGACGGACGCCTGATGCCCACCTACGAGTACCTCTGTTCGAGCTGCGCCAACGCATGGGAGGAGGTCCAGAAGATCTCCGAGCCGGCCCTCGAGGTTTGCCCGAAGTGCAGCCAGCACACGGCCAAGCGACAGATCAGCGCGGGCAACTTCATCCTTAAAGGAGGAGGCTGGTACGCCGACGCCTACTCGTCGGCGAAGCCCAGCGCATCCAAGAGCGAAGACGGCGGGTCGCCCGCATCGCCCGCCGCGGACACGAAGTCCGCCGCATCGAAGGATTCCTCCCCCCCCGCCGCCGCTGCTGCATCGACCACGAGCACCCCCGCGGCAGCGCCAGCCTCGAGCACCAAGGAGTAGGCACCCCCTCCGCGCCCGACGTCCTTCCGCGCGCGAAAGCGCGCAACGTCCCGCGGAGCCGCTGCGGCAACGCGACGCGCTTCCGCGCGCGAAAGCGCGCAACGTCCCGCGGTGCCGCTGCGGCAACGCGACGTCCTTCCGCGCGCGAAAGCGCGCAACGTCCCGCGGTGCCGCTGCGGCAACGCGACGTCCTTCCGCGCGCGAAAGCGCGCAACGTCCCGCGGGGCCGCTGCGGTAAGAATTCCTGCTTCGAGGAATTCTTGCCGAGGAAGGCCCCGCGTATGGAAACAGTGCTTACCTTCGAGCTTGAAAGGTAGGCGCTCATGCACGAACCGAACCCATCGTCCCGTCTGCTCGGCTTCGTCCAGCTTCGTGTGGGCGATCTCGTGGTCGCAGTGCCTGTCGAGTCGATGAAGCTCGCCCGAGATGGCGGCAACCGACCGGGGGGCTTCTACGTGGAAGGAACTGATCTCGGCATCACGGTCGACGCCGAGGCCAACCCGCAAGACATCGCGGAGCAGATCCGCCTCGCGTCGCAGGACGCGATGAAGCACATCGCCCGCAAGTATTCGAATTGAGTGGAGCGCAGTCGCGCGCACCTCTACTTCGTGCGGTCAGAGCCCGATCAGGTGCAGGAGCCTGCGCTCGGACGACGCTCCGCGTGATTCAAGATCTCGGCCGGCGTCGTGGTCATTCTGATCGCGCAGCGACGAAGACTCCCCTGAGCCCAGGGGCCCTTCGGCCTTTGGCCGCTCAGAATGACGTTCGATAATTCATGGACAGGGCCTTAGGCTCTCCCGTCGCGAGCCGATGATGCTCCGCGCGCAGCGTCGTCCGAGCACAGGGGCCCGCACCTGGTGCAGGTCACGGTGCTCGACTAGCCCTCGCTAGAAGCAACCGCGCGCGCCAGGATCTCGATCGCTTCGCCGATCCTCTGGCGCTCTGCGCGCGGGATGCGCTCGATGAGGGTGTTGAAGGCTTGCAGGGCGTCGGTGGTGACTCCTTCGACGACGCGCTTGCCCTTGGGGGTGAGGCGTACGTCCGTCTGGCGTCCGTCCTCGGCGTCTCGCTTTCGCGCGATGAGGCCCGCTCGCTGAAGGCCGGCGAGGTTTCTGCTCGCCGTCGAGGGGTCGATGCCGAGGAGCAACGCCAGCGCGGAGGTCGAGACGACGCCGCGGGCTTCGATCAGCTCGAGCGCGTCGGCCTGCTGCGGGGTGATCTCTGCGCCGCGGGCGCGCTCACGCCCGATCCTTCCGAGACCACGAGCGCAAACTTGAACTGCACGAGCAAGACGAAGCGGGTCGGCCATGGGTCGCTGCCTGTACTCCACAAGGATTGACCGCGCGTCAATAGCCAGCCGTCGCACCGGTGGTTTTCCGCTGTGCCGATCGAGTGTCGCGAGCACCACGCGAAGCGTCGTCCGAGCGCAGGCTCCTGCACCTGATCGAGGTCGGAGCGCACGGCACGGCGTAGAGGTGCGGGTGACTGCGCTCCGTACTCAACTTGCGCTTCCGATCAACCCCACGACGGTCTCGAGGAGCTGCTCCCAGCGGAACGGTTTCGGAAGAAACGCCGCCAGCTCGAGCGGGCGCGATGAGCCTGCGACTGCGCACGCCGTGGTCGAGGCGCTCATCATGACAACCGGCGTGCTGCGGAACTCTTCGATCTCGCGCATGCCACGGACGAGCTCACAGCCGTCGGCGATCGGCATCACGAAGTCCGTCAGCACGAGCCTGGGCTTCTCCTCATGGAGGCGCTTCAGCGCGTCCCTCCCGTTCCTCGCCGAGACGACTCGATAGCCTTCGTCTGCCAGCATCACGGTCAACGCCTCGACCAGATCCTCCTCGTCGTCGACCACCAGGATGGTCTTCACCTTTCCCTCAAGTGCCATACGTCTTGATACGGCTGCCCCGTCGACATCGCCGAGCCGATCGCGCCAGAACGCCCGCCATTCGAGGGCTCATTCGGGCTCAACCACTCAGCTCGTTCAGCCTCGCACGCGACGGCGCCGTGCCCGTCCAGCGCTTGTAGACGCTGCGAAAGCCGCTCACCTCATCGAACCCGAGCAGGAACGCGATCTCGGTGATCGAGAGCCGGCCTTCGGCGACGAGCCGCAGGCCGAGCTCCCGGCGCACGAAGTCGACGACGTCGGTGTAGCGTGTGCCGTACGCGCCGAGCCTGCGCTGGACTGTGCGCGGCGACGAGTGAAGCTCTCGCGCGGTCTTCGCGAGGGTCGGTGGGCCTTCGCAAAGCTTGCGGGCGACGACGGTGCGCACCCGCTCGACGAACGATTCGTTCCTCGGGAGCCGTTCGAGCATCTCCGTCATGTAGCGCTCGAGGATGGCCTCGACCCCGGCGTTGGCCGTGCTCACGGGGAGCGCGAGGTCCTTCGCGTCGAACACGATCTCGGACGCCGGGGCTCCGAAGCGAACCGGGCACCGGAAGAGCGCCGCGTACGGCGCCTTGTCGTCGGGCGTCGAATGAGCAAACGAGACCTCGCGCGGCGTGACGTCGGTCCCCGTGAGCAAGCGGGCCCGGACGGCGAAGAAGCCGAAGAAGGCGTCCGCCTCGGGCGCCGGTGTCCTCTCGATGCGGCGGAAGCGAGCCAGCTTCGCGTCGATGGTGCCCTTGAGGGCCCACGCGTCGCTCAGGACACGGGAGAACCGGGTGAAGCGCGCGAGGGCGTCGCCGAGAGTGCTGCTGAAGTAGAGCGAGTAGTCGAGCACGTCGAACGCGCCGATCGACGACGACGTCGCCATGTACTCCGACGCCAGGTGCAGGCCGAAGAGCGGGTCGCCCGATCGCGCGGCGAGCTCCGTCCACACCCGGAAGCGGCTCGCCTCGGGGATCCGGACGTCGTAGTTGTCGAGGCCGGCGAGCGTGAGACCGACCGCACGAAGGACGGGGACGACGTCCACGCCCGTCGAGTGGGCGAAGTTGACGACGGGGCGGAGGACCGCGGCGCTCGCCGTGCCGATCGGGCGCGAGTCAGCTCCGTTCGATCCTGCCGCCGGCATACCTTTAGCGTACATCGGCTCCAGAGACGCGCTACGCGCCGCCCGCAAGAGCATCGAACGATTAAGACGACACGGCGCGGACGGGCTCCGAGGGACGAGCCCAGCCGTGGAGTCCTTGCGAAATAGCCCTGACATGGGATACGTGGGGCCCAGTAAATCGTAGTCTGCTCAAGGAGATCCATTCATGACCGACGCCGCGAAGCCAGCGCCCCGTCTCGAGAAGCCCGAGACGACGCGTATGTTCGAGAGCGACCTCATCGAACGTTTCTCGCGCATTCACCCCGCCACGCCGTTCGTGTTCTGGCTGCCGGTCATCGCCTTCTGCCTCGTGCGGACCTATCAGCGCAGCGTCCCCCTGGCTCTGACTCTCGAGCTCTTCGTCGCGGGCGTGCTGCTCTGGACGCTGACCGAGTACGTCCTGCACCGCTACGTCTTCCACTGGGTGAACGACACCTCGTGGGGGAAGCGGATCCACTTCGTGCTCCACGGCGTGCACCACGACTTCCCGAACGACAAGGACCGGCTCGTGATGCCGCTCGGCGCGAGCATCCCGCTCGGCATCGTCATCTACGCGATGTTCTACTTCGCCCTCGGGCAGGTCCACGCGGAGCCGATGTACGCCGGCATGGCGCTCGGCTACCTCGGCTACGACGGCACGCACTACGCCGTGCACCACTTCAAGCAGACGACGCGCGTCGGCAAGTTCCTGCGCCGCCATCACATGACCCACCACCACGCCGATCACGACGGCGGCTTCGGAGTCTCGAGCCCGCTGTGGGACCTGGTGTTCCGCACGATGCCGCACGCGAAGAAGCGCACCGCGCCGCCCGCGGCGGTCTGAATTCTCGCGGCGTCCGTCGCCCTCCATCCTTCCGCGAGAATCCGGCGGGGAGCGCGGCCGCTCCCGGGACCCCCAAGCCGAGTGTCGGAATTCGCGCGCCGTCCGGTGGCGACGCGGCGACGCCGTGAGAAATCAGGCTAAGCTTCGGTCCTGATGGCTACTGCGGACGAGAAGAAGCACACGGACGCTGTCGCAGCGCCTCAACGAGCAGCCGCTTCCGTGCCTGCCGCAGCTCCGACGTCCACACGGGCGTCGAAGCCACCAGCGAGCGAGATCGGCGCGGTGCTCGCGCAGCGCTACGAGGTGGTGCGCGAGCTCGGTCGCGGCGGGATGGGGGTGGTCTATCTCTGTCGCGATCTCGTGACCGAGGAGCGCGTCGCGCTCAAGCGCCTCCGCTCGCCGGAAGAAGCGAAGGGGCCGACGCGGCCCGAGGAGAGCTGGTGGTTCCAGCAGGAGGCGCGGGCGGTGGCTGCGCTCGACCACCCGGCGCTCGTGCGTGCGCGCGACTTCGGGACGCTCGCCGATGGCTCCCCGTACCTCGTGATGGATGCGCTGCCTGGCCGAAGCGTGCACGAGTGGATGCACACGACGAAGATGCCCTGGCCGCTCATCTGGGCGCTCGTCGATCAGGTCCTCGCGGGGCTCGGGCACGTGCACGCCCGCGGCGTCATCCACGGCGATATGAAGCCGTCGAACGTGATGCTCGATCTCGCGGGCGGCGGTCGCGGGCCGCGCGCGTATATCCTCGACCTCGGCCTCGCGTGGCTCCGGCAAACGCGCCACGACCCTCGACTCGACGGCGCTCCCAGCCCCGAGCTCGCGGTGCACGCAGGGGCCGGGACGGTCGGCTGGGTCGCTCCGGAGCAGATCCGGAAGGCCGCGACGTACGTCGGCCCGCCGACGGACCTCTACGCGCTCGGCTGCATCATCTACCGCATCGTGAGCGGCAAGGAGATGTTCGAAGGCGCGGCGCAGGACGTGCTGCGCGCCCACAAGCGAAACCCGGTGCCGCCGATGGCGCTGCCGGACGGGTTCCCGAGCACGCTCGAGGCGTTCGTTCAGCGCCTCCTCGCCAAGCGCCCGTGGCACCGCTTCGACCTCGCGGCGGATGCACGGCGGGCGTGGCTCGCCCTGCGTCCCGAAGGCGCGCTCACGCTCGAGGCGATCGTCGAGGGGACGCGCGAGGCAGAGGGGAGGGCTGTCGCTCGCGCGGTCGCCGTGGGGAAAGCGCTCGCGCCGGGGCTGCTCGCCCTGCGGCTGTCACCGATGGTGGGGCGCGACGAAGAGCGCGCGGGGCTGATGGAGACGGCGCGCGAGGTGGCGGCGTCGAAGGTGGGCTGTCACCGGATGGTCGCGCTCATCGGTGAAGCCGGCGTCGGCAAGAGCCGGCTCGCGGAGTGGATGTGCGAGGAGGTCCACGAGCACGGCGTGATGATGCCGCTCAGGGCTCGCTACGGCCGGATCCCGACGCCGCTCGACGGCCTCACGGGCGCCGTGAACGGCCACTTCGGCCTCGAAGGGGCCGACCGCTTCCTCGTCGAGCAGACGCTGATGACCCGCTGGGAGGTCGCGCCGACGGACGACGACGCCCTCAGCTGGGTCGCCGCGACCGCCGAGTGGCTCCGCCCCAGCCCGCCAGGCACGCTCAATCCGATCGGCCCGACCGGGAAGCGCTTCGTGCTCGACAACGCCGAGCTGCGCTTCGTCGTCATCCGGAAGATCCTCGAGCGCATCGCGCGTGACCGCCCGATTCTTCTCTGGTGCGACGATCTCCACCTGGCGTCTCCCAACACGTTCGAGGTGCTCGGGCGACTCCGCCGTGACGCTCCCGGGCTCCGGCTCACGCTCGTCGCCACTGCACGCAGCGAGGCGCTCGAGACCGACCTCGACGCGGCGCTGCGGACCGAGGCGCTGCGCGCGGAGTGGGGCGGGCGCGTGATCGATCTCAAGCCGCTCGGCGCCGAGCACACGGACGATCTCCTTCGAGCGACGCTCCCGCTGCACGCGGACGCCCTGGCGCGCGCGAGCGAGCAGAGCCGCGGAAACCCCCTCTTCGCGCTGCAGCTGCTGCACGCGTGGGCGGGGGGCGGCTACCTCAAGATGGAGGACGGCGAGTATCGAGTCCCCGCCGACGCTCTGCAGGGGCGGGCGATCACGACGTCCGAGCTCTGGGACGAGCGCCTCCGCGCGGTGCCGACCGAGCTGCGGCTCGCGGCGTACGCGGCAGCGTCGATCGGCGACGACATCCGCGGCAACGTCCTCAAGTCTCTCGTCGCCGCCCTCGGCATGGACCCGCGCGACGCGATGAGCGCGCTGACGCGAGCGCAGATCCTGCTGCCGATGACCAACGATCAGTATCGCTGGCCGCACGCGCTCCTGCAGGAGCACCTGATGCAGCGGCTCCACGAGCGGAACGACGCACCGGCGATCTTCCGCCTCGCGGCGAGCGCGCTCGCGAAGCACCCGGCGGTCGGCTCGCGGCGCATCATGAAGCACCGCGTGACGAACCTTCTCCGCGCAGGAGACGACGACATCGCCGCGGGGCTGATGTTCCAGTTCATCGCGGGCTCGTGGAGGCGAGGACGCGACACCGCGGCGACGCTGAGAGATCTCGAGCTGCTCGAGGGGCGCGTCACCGGCCAGGTCGCCGCCGAGTACTCGCTCTGGCGCGCCGAGGCGCTGCGTCACATCGGTCGGCTCGAGGAGGCCCGCGAGCACGCGGAGCTGGCGAAGCGCGCGTTCGACCAGTCGGGCGACGCGTCGCGTGCCGCTCACTCGCTCCGGCTCCTGGGGCACATCGCGTCGGACCTCGGCGCTCCGGCGCAAGGTCGCCTCCTCGTCGCCGACGCGCACCAGCGCTTCGAGGCGCTCGGAGACGATCAGGGCAAGAGCCAGGCGGAGGTCGTGCTCGGCGAGATCGACTACCTCCTCGGCAACCACGCGCAGGCGAGGGCCGAGCTGCACGAGGCCAGCGCGCGCTGTAGCGTGACGGGCGACGTCCTCGGGCGCGCGCAGTGTCTCTTGCTGCTCGCCCTCACGGAGACGGCGTCCGGCGGGTTCGAGCACGCGCGCACGCTCCTCCACGAGAGCCGCGGCGAGTTCGATCGCATCGGCTACCAGCTCGGGCTCGCGCAGTGCGACATCGCGCTCTCGCACGCCGACTACCGGGCGTTCGACCTCACGCACGCCCGCCCGCGTGCTCTCTCGGCCCGCGCCGCGTTCCACGAGCTCCAGAACCCGCGCGGAGAGGCCGCCTGTGAGCGGCTCCTCGCGATGCTCGCGTTCGACGACGACGACTTCGCCGGCGCATCGATTCACGCTGCGAGGGCCTCGACGCTGTACGCGACGCTCCACGACCCGTGGGGCGAGCTCGAGTCAGGCCTCCTCATCGCGCAGATCGCGCTGGCGAAGGGGGATGCGGGGGCCGACGCGCTCGTCGCGGACTGTGACCGCATCCTGCTCGACGAGGCGGAGCCCCGCCAGCACCGTCACATCACGCGCGCGTGGCTCGCGCAGCGAGGCGGCGACTGGGCGGGCGCAGCCGACGAGATCGAGCGGGCGCGGACGGCCTATCAAGACTGGGCGCAGACGGCCGACCATACGCCGGCGCTGCTGAAGCGGCTCTCGAAGCTCGAATGGGAGGGGCCGTCGCGCGGGCGCATCCGGTCGTGGCTCCAGGGGGTCGAGAAGAGCGAGGCGGATCTGTCGCGATTCCTGGTGGACGCGCCTTCGAGCCCGTCGAGCCCCGGAGACGCCTGATGCGACCGTCGCGTGCAAATGCCGCGACGAGGACGGCGCTGGCGATGGCGACGATGGCGCTGGTGGGGCGGCTGCTCGCCGCCTGCAAGGGGGCGAGCGGGGCGCAGATCGGAGAGGCCGCGACCGCCGTTGCCCTCGCGGGAGCTGCGACCGCCGCCGCCCAGGCGATACGCTCCACGGTGCCCGAGACCTCGCACCTCGCGGCGATCGGCGACGAAGCGGTGCAGACCGGGCCCCACCCGTTCGACCGCGAGCACGTCCATGCGCTCCTGCTCGAGATGGATCTGACTGCCTGCTGGCCGGCGGGCGTTCCACCGCAGCCGAGGGACGTGCAGGTCACGTTCAAGGGGAACGGAACCGTCTCGCGGGTGGCGGTCCCGAGGCCGCTCGGTCTCCAGACGTTCGACGAGGCGTGCGTGGTGAACGCGCTGAAGGACGTGATCGTCGACCCCTTCGCGGGCGACGAGGTCATCCTCGGGGTGACGTACGGGGAGCGCTGAGCGCGAACCGGCGCGAGCGCGTCAGAACGCGCCGCCGACGCCGTCACGCGTGAGGCCGATGCGCGCGCCCGATGGAGCTTCGAGCCCGACGAAGTCCGGGTGCACCTTGAACCGCGGGCCGAGCGACGCTTGCGCTCCGGCGAGGGTGAAGTCGACCGTGGCGACCTGGCTGGTGTTCTTGAGGACTATCACCCCGATCGCAATCAGCGCGGCACCCCCGGCCAACCCCGAGATGAGCAGCGGGGCGCACGACGAGTCCCCGTTGACGCACGCTTCCGCGCCGCCTGCGAACCCGGCGATGAGGACGAGCGACCCGGCGCCAAGCGTGACGAGGATGATCCCGCCGACCTGGGAACCGTATGGGCCGCGCGCGGTCCCGTCGACGGTCGTCCCTGGCGAGTACCCGATGTCTTTCGGGAGGCTGGCCTTCTGGATGTCCTCTGCCCGCGCCGCATCGAGCTGAACGCTCAGGTCGTTGCCTGGGCTGACCCATGCGGTGCACGGCATCTGGCAGACGAGCCCTTTCGCCTTGCTGACGAGCGACCAGCGGTCTGACGCGTCTTTGGGCTTGAAGTTCACTTTCACCGCCCCCGGCGGACCCTCGCGAGCGACGCGTGCGGCCTCGGCAGTCGCCGCTGCCGCTGCGGCCGCGACGCGAGAAGCCTCGGCTGCCTGCGCCGCCGCCTCCTGCTGCGCCGCCATCCTCGCGAGGCTCGGGTCAACGCACGTCGAATCCCCCTGTGCCTCGAAGCCAGTCGGGCACTTCGGGACACCGATGCACGTCGCGCGGGACTTCGACCACCCCTGGCCCGGCCAGCAGCAGTGCACGCCGTCCTCCGCGCGCGCCTGCCCACCTCCGCACGCGACGAGCTCGCAGCTCTGATGTGCGGCGCTCTGGGAGAGGCCGGCAGGGCACGACGACGGGACCCCCACGCAGCCCGTGCGGTTCCACACCTGCCCAGACCAGCAGCAGTGCCCCGCGGTGTCCACCGAGCGCCCCTTGCCCTCGGTGCACTCCTCGACCGCAGGAGTCGTGGGCGTGACCACGGGCGGCGGTCTCCTCACGACGTGCGGCGCCGGGCAACACCCATTCGAGTCTCGCAGCGACGCGTCGCATTGCCGGGGGCACGCCTGCGCGAGCGCCGACCGCGGCGTGACGAAGCCGAGGAGTCCGAAACCGAGGACGAGTGACGCGAGGGGGCGCATGCGTGCGAACGTATCGGACGGTCCCAAAATCCGTCAACACGGGCCACGGTCGCCCGCCCCCAACAGGATCCGGCCCCCCCGCCATTTTTGCGCTAAGACGACTGCGGCATGTTTTTCAAGAACGAGGAAGGCAAGACGGGCGCAGTGAGCGGGGCGGGGTCGAAGAAGCGGATCGTGCCGCTCTTGCCGCTCAGGGACATCATCGTCTTCCCGCACATGGTGAGTCAGCTGTTCGTCGGGCGCGAGCGCTCGATCAACGCGCTCGACGCGGCCATGGCACGCGACAAGGACATCTTCCTCGCGGCGCAGAAGAACGCGAAGACGAACGAGCCGTCGCCGGACGACATCTTCCAGACCGGCACGTTCGGCACCGTGATGCAGCTCCTCCGGCTCCCGGACGGCACCGTGAAGGTGCTCGTCGAGGGGAAGCGACGCGCCAAGATCAAGCGCTTCGCCCAGACGGATGAGTACTTCCTGGTCGAGGTCGACGAGGTCCCGGATCTGCCGGTGAAGGGGGTCGAGATCGAGGCGCTCACGCGCAGCGTGCAGGCCGCGTTCGAGATGTACGTGAAGCTGAACAAGAAGGTTCAGCCCGAAGTCCTGATGAGCGTGCAGACCATCGACGACCCTGCGCGGCTCTCGGACACCATCGTGGCGAACCTGCCGACGATGAAGCTGACCGACCGCCAGAACCTCCTCGAGACGGATGACCCGGGGAAGCGCCTCGAGCGGCTCCACGAGCTGATGCAGGCCGAGATCGAGATCCTCCAGGTCGAGAAGAAGATTCGATCGCGCGTCAAGAAGCAGATGGAGAAGACGCAGAAGGAATATTACCTCAACGAGCAGATGCAGGCGATCCAGAAGGAGCTCGGCGGCGGTGAGCGCGACGAGTTCAAGAACGAGATCTCCGAGATCGAGGAGCAGCTCAAGAACAAGCGGATGAGCAAGGAGGCGACCACCAAGGTCAAGAAGGAGCTCAAGAAGCTGAAGATGATGCACCCGACGAGCGCCGAGGCGACCGTCGTCCGGAACTACATCGACTGGATCGTCAGCCTCCCGTGGGACGAGAAGAGCGAAGAGACGCACGACCTCAAGGCCGCAGAAGCGATCCTCGACGAGGACCACTACGGCCTCCGCCGGATCAAGGAGCGCATCCTCGAGTATCTCGCCGTGCAGGCGCTGACGAAGAAGCTGAAGGGGCCGGTGCTGTGCTTCGTCGGTCCGCCCGGCGTCGGCAAGACGAGCCTCGGCAAGAGCATCGCCCGCGCGACGGGGCGCAAGTTCGTCCGGCTGTCGCTCGGCGGCGTGCGTGACGAGGCCGAGATCCGCGGGCACCGGCGCACGTACATCGGCGCGATGCCGGGCAAGCTCATTCAGTCGCTCAAGAAGGCAGGCACGAACAACCCGCTGTTCCTGCTGGACGAGATCGACAAGATGTCGACCGACTTCCGCGGCGACCCCGCGGCGGCGCTCCTCGAGGTGCTCGACTCGGAGCAGAACTCGACGTTCAACGACCACTACCTCGACCTCGACTACGACCTCTCCGACGTCATGTTCATCACGACGGCGAACACGCTGTCGGGCATCCCGGTGCCGCTGCAGGACCGCATGGAGATCATCCAGCTGTCCGGCTACACGGAGTTCGAGAAGCTGAACATCGCGGTGAAGTACCTAGTTCCGCGCCAGATGAAGGACTGCGGGCTCGAGGCGGTGCCGCTCACGATCACCGAGAACGCGATCCGCACCGTGATCCATCACTACACGCGCGAGGCGGGCGTGCGATCGCTCGAGCGCGAGCTGTCGAGCATCTGCCGGAAGGTCGCGCGCCAGGTGGTCAACGAGCGTGCGGAGCCGGGAGCGGCCACTGCAGGCGAGCCCATCGAGGTCGTCGCGCGCACGGTGCCCAAGTACCTCGGCGTGCCCAAGTACAGCATCGGGAAGACCGAGGAGAAGGACGAGGTGGGGCTCACGAACGGCCTCTCCGTCACGAGCAACGGCGGGGGCGAGCTGCTCGCGTGCGAGGTCGCGGTCGTGGCAGGGAAGGGGAAGCTCGTGATCACCGGCCTCCTCGAGAAGGGGATGGAGGAGAGCGCGCAGGCGGCGATGAGCTACGTCCGCTCGCGAGCGAAGGTGCTCGGCCTCGACGACGATTTTTACCAGAAGGTCGACGTCCACGTTCACTTCCCGGAGTTCATCCGGAAGGACGGCCCCAGCGCCGGCGTGACGATGGCGACCAGCCTCGCGAGCGCGCTCATCAAGGTCCCGGTGCGTCGCGATCTCGCGATGACCGGAGAGCTCACCCTGCGCGGGCGCGTGATGCCCATCGGAGGCCTCAAGGAGAAGCTCCTGGCAGCGCACCGCAGCGGGATCACGACGGTCGTGGTGCCGAAGGAGAACCGCAAGGACCTCCGCGAAGTACCGCGCCGCGTTCTCAAGGCGATCCGCGTCGTGCTCGTCGACCACATGGACGACGTGCTCCGCGAAGCGCTTCGCCTGCCCGACGCGAACGCTCTGTTCGGCCCCGCGCGCGGAGTCATGGAGTACCGCGACGGCGAGCTCTACATCGGGGGAGAGCGAAGCGACGCGTCGATCGATGGCGGGCTCGATGTACCGCCACGCCCGCAGGGAGATCCTGCGGAAGCACCCGCGCATGCGTCGGGCGCTGAGCCCGCCACTCGGTCGGGCGCTGAGCCCGCCACTCGACGCGGTGCCGACAAAAACTCTTGACCCAAATGCTCTGCTGCGTAAAGTGCGCCTCCTGCCTGGGCGGGTAGCTCAGTGGCAGAGCGCTGGCTTTACACGCCGGATGTCGCAGGTTCAAGCCCTGTCCCGCCTACCGAGGACGTGGCGATCGAGAGTAACTACGCAGTAGTGACGCAGGACCAGTGACGTAGCACGCAGGACGCAGCAAACCGCTTGGGGCGGTAGTTAAGTTGGTTATAACGCCGGCCTGTCACGCCGGAGGCCGCGGGTTCGAGTCCCGTCCGCCCCGCTCATTGTCGTTGTGGTTTCGCGCACTTGGCAGAGACCCAATCGTAAAAACACGATTCGCAACACGATTGCCCGAGAGCACTCCGGGCAGGGTGGGGAACGGACGGCCGAAGCGGTCGCCGCGGAGCATTCCCGCCGCGCGCATGTAGCGATCCGTCATGCTCGTGGCCGTGTGTCCGGCGACGTCGCGAATCTCCGTGGCGCTCACCCCCTCGACCGCGAGCCAGGTAAGCCCCGTCGCGCGGAGGTCGTGCCAGCGGAGTTGCTTGCTGACGGTGCTCCCCTCGTGCAGCTGGACGCGCCGCACGTCGGCATTCCAGAGCCAGCGACGGAGCCCGCGGGCCATGTCGCGGAACGATGGCAGCTCGCACACCAGACCCTCGCCGCCTGACTCCACGTGCATCGCTTCGAGTAGCGGCATCAGCTCCGGGCGGATCGGGACGACACGCGCAGCGCCCGACTTGGTGCCCTCGCGCGCGGCCTGCTCGCGACGGTCGTACGTCTCGCTGACGGTGACGACGCCGTGCACCAGGTCGACGGAGTGCCACTTCAACGCGCGCTGCTCGCCGTCACGCAGGCAGAGGTAGATCGCGATCGCCGCGTTCCTGCGCCATGCAAGCGGGACGGCCGCGCAGGCGAGGAAGGCGGACACCTCCGACGGGTAGAGGAACTGGAGGATCTTCCCGCTGTCGTTGTCGTCGGGCCCGCGCACGCCCGTCGTGGGGTCGCGTTCGATGCACCGGAGGCCGGTCGCGTGCTTCGCGTTCGTGGCGTCGTCAAAGAGCTTCGTGCACGTTCCCCAGATGTTGCGCGCCGTCTTCGCGGAGAGCTCGCCCTTGGTGACCTTCGCGTCCAGGGCGGCGACGACGTCTTCCACGAGCTTCGTGGTCACGCTCGTCATCTCGAACGAGGCGAGCAACGGCAAGATGTGGCACTCGAGGTGCCCCTTGTTGTCGCTCACGCTCCGCACGCGCCCCGTGCGGGCCTTCAGCCACACGTCCGCATACTCCGACACGGTGCGGCCGCCAGCGACCCACGAGGCGCCCGGCTTGCGAGCGCGGCGGGCGAGGAGAGCGGCCTGGACGATGGCGGCACGGCGGACGTCGCACGGCGCTTTCGGTGTGCACTGGCACTCCGGTTCGTGCGGCGCGAGGCCGGTCATCTCCACCGGCTTGCGGCTCTTGTCCGTGAGCGTGAGCCACGCGAGCCAGGCGTTCTTGGACTTCGACCACTGCGCGCAACCTGTCGCTTCACGTCCCATCACTGCACCTCCGGTGTCGTCTCAGGGGCCGAACTCGTGATCCCGAGCCGGTTCGCCTCACGTATCACCAGTGTGCGGATGAGGCCGGAGGGGGTGAGCCGGCTCGTCTCGCCGGAGGCCCGACGTTGGAGCGCCACCGCGGCGAGCAGGAGGTTGAACACCCCAGCCTCCCCCGCCGACAGCTTCGCGCACACCGTCTTCGCTCGCGCGTCATCGAGCTTCGGTCGTCCACCCTGCCCTCGTTGCGGTCCTCGTGTGCCCATGGGTGAACGGTAGCAGGCCCGGGGTTGGTATACAATAACTTTTAGCGGAAACTCGCGAGGGTAACCGACCGGGCCCCGATCGCTGCGCCAATGAATCGAGGGTGGGGGGAGGGGTACCCACCCCCCGACCGGGTGGGGTACCCGTTCGCGGTGCTTGTTTTCAAGCCAATTCGCGGCGGTAACGTGTCGCGTCAATCGTCAGCGTGGAGGGGTCGCGAGCCCGTGACGAGATGCGTCATTCGGGCGGGTGTCGCGCCCTCGGTTGGCAGGTATACCTAATTCCACAATGGCACGACAACATTCACTCAGCGATGAAAGTTGTCGTGCGCCCGTGGATCCGCTGGCGCTGGACGGTGTGACGCGGTGCGCCCACGGTAGAGCTGAAAGTGGTATGACCAGTGCGCCGGTCGCACGGCAGAGCTGGCGATCCGAGGCTTCGAGCCCGGAACCAGTTATGCTCGCAGCGGACACCTATTAGCGTCCGTGGGCGCTGGGAGCGCCATGCCAGTCAGTGCGGCTCTCGGGTACCAGCGGCGTGGGGCGCTGGGAGAATCGTGCCAAGCGGCGCCGTTGTCGTCTCCGTCGCTTGTGCGCGACAGAGGCTCCCACGTCAGTCAAGCATCGGTCTCCCAACCCTGCCACCTCTTGACCGAATCCCCACGGAATCCACCGAATCCCCACCGACTCCCGAGATTCCGTCCCGACCGAATCCACGGCCCCCCACCCTTAGGGGGGGGCGTGGTGGTGGACCTTGGAATCAGTCGTTTCCGCGCTCGGTGCCGGTGAGGTAGTGCAGTTTCGAGAGATTCCGTCCCGCCCTCACTTCGCGGACTTCGACTTCCCCGCCGAGTACCGCCATGGCGTTCTGATAGCGGCCCTTGTTGCCGAGCCTGCACGCGTCCACGACCTCGGTGCGGGTGAGGCCCGGGCGGGCTGCGAGGGTCTTCCGGACGTCCGCTGCGTCGCGCCGAGCTTGGGCGTCTCGCGCCGCGTCCGCCTTCGTTGCTCGGTGCTCCCTGACGAGTTCGGCGCCGTGAACTTGGACGCGTAGCCCCGCGCGAGGATCGCCGTCCGCCTCGACGTCGGAGATGACGAGCGCGAACCCCTCGACGAGCTCCCCGTGCTCCCTGGCCTTGACGTGTTCCACCGACACCGGCTCGCCCTTGAGTGCCGAGAAGATGTAGGCGCCGTCCAGCGCGTCGAAGATCGCACCGGAGCCACGGATCGCGTACTGCCCTCCCGCTGGACTGTCGGCCTGCGGCTTGCGCGCGTGATGGATCACGATGGCGCGGCACCCGGTCTCCCCGGAGAGCTTGCCGAGCATGTCGAGGCCCGCGCGCATCTCCGACGAGTTCTCGTCCTGCCCGCCCGTTGCAGCCTTCAACGAGTCCACGAGCATCACGTTCCGTCCGTGCATGAGCGCCAGCCACTTTCCGCGGCACTCGTCGGTGAGCGACAGGCGCGGGAGCGCGGAAACCGCCAGCTTGTCGCCCAGCTCGGCGAGGTCGACGCCCATGGTGTGCGCGATCCGCTGATAGCGGCGCTGGGTGAGGCGGCGACCTTGCTCGAGGTCGACGTGCACAACGCGCGACTCACTCCCCGAGTATCCGCCCCACACGGGGCGCCCTGCGGCGAGCGAGAGCAGCATGCTTTGGAGCGCCATCGTCTTGCCCGTGAAGCCGTAGCCCGCGACGAGATGGGGCGGCCCGCTCCCCGCCGTCAGCCCGATCATGGGCACGAGGTATTCGAGCGGCGGGAGCGATTCGGCGAGATGGGCGCCGAGTAGGAGCGCCGCAACGATCGGATCGGGTCCCGCATCTCGAGCGGCCGCGGCGCGCGCTACCTCGTCACGGAGGCCCGCGGGAGCACGTTGCCCGACGCCTTCGCCGTCGTAGCCGTCCGGATTGACGTTGACGGGCGGGCCGTCGAACACGTCGATGCCGTCCGCTTGGATAGCCTGGCGCTCGAGTGCTTCGATCCCGTCGTCCGCCGTGTCTCGGGGGGCGCTCACAGCAGATCCTCCCCGTCGAGCCCGTCGAGGTCGGTCACACGCGACTCGAGTCGCCGGATGTAGCTGCGGAGGTCCGCGAGCTGCGAGCGGAGGTCCTCCCCCATGCCCCGGACAGCGGCGTCCGCGCCAGCCGCAGCCGACTTGATCGCCTCGTCCACCTCGGAGCGGGACGCACGGTCCGTATGGCCCCAGTCCCCCTCGTGGTGCTCGCGCTCCTCCTTTGCGTCCTCGAGCGCTTCGACACGCTCCGCGAGCGCGTCGTGCTCGGCCCGCGTTGGAGGCCCCTCAGCCGCAGCAAGCTCCGCGCGGTACTCCGCCGCCCAGGTCGCCGCGGTCGTCCTCGCTTGCTCCACGTCCGCGCGCCCGATGGTGGGGTCGAGGCCGATCCAAACGCCGTCGAGCCCGACGCCAACGAAACTCGCGTGCCAACGGGTCACGCCGTCTCTGCCCTGACGCCAGCGCACCACGTTGCCCCCGCTCACTTCGACCCCCGAAGCAGCCGCAACCCCGACCGCTCAAGCATCCCGTCGATCGGATCGTCGACCGCCTCCGGAGCGGGCTTGCGGCGGCGCTGGCGATCCTCTCGGCGCGCTCGCTCCCACACGTCGGAGGGCACGGACCACGACCGGCCCGGGCGATACGTCCCCGGGTCTAGGCGCAGGCGCCGGCATTCACCACCGAAGGCTCCTGGCGAGCGGTAGCCGGGAGGAAGGTGCGCACGGTCGAAGGTCACGGCGGCGACGCGAGCAGGCACGTAGCCCAGCTCCGTGAGCAGCCCGGGGAGGACGGCGAGCAGGGCAGACCGGAGCGCGTCCGGCTCGGCGCGCCTCACTTCGTCCCCCGGCGCAGCGGGTGGGCGGGGAGCGCCAGGTCGGTGCGCTTCGTGGCTGCCTTCGCGCGGCCAAGGAAGCGCTCGAACGCGGCGAGCGTCTCCCGCTGCTTCGGCGCTTGGCCGCGGGCTCTCGCCCATCGAACCGTGTTCGGCGAGCAGCCGATCGCGGCGGCTAGCTCGTGGTCAAGGAGGTCAAAGCGTTCGGCGAGACGATCGATTTCTTCGATGAGGGGAGACGTCGGCACGGCGGGACTCCGGCGAGCACGGCCCCAAATACGAACCGCGCCACCTGACGCTGTCGCCCTTGAGACCGTCTCCTCGCGCAGCCTCTTTCGAGGCCACCTCCCCTGTTGCCGCGTCTCCCGATGCGACCGTCACGCCTGGAGACTGGAAGTGGTGTCAGTGCGATCGCCGGACTCCGCGACGTCTTTTGCGGAGAGTGCCGAGATGGTGCGCACACGATAACGCGTCGCGGTGAGGTTTGCAACCTACAGCGTCATTTTGTCGGAGGTGCCTTGGTTCATAGGGTTTCCGTGACGCGCGAGCGGCGGCCGTGCGGGGCGGTGCGGGCGATGACGTGCGACCGTTTACCCATGAGCGAACCGAACGCACCCAAGAACCGCGGCGGTCGACCGCGCACCACCGATCCACGCGCCGTTCGCGTCGTCGTGAAGTTGACGGGCGACGAAGCGCTGGAAGCTTCCCGGCTCGCGGCGCTCGACGGCGTGACCGTCAGCGACGTTCTGCGCCGCGGGGTGCGCGGCGCGCCGCGCAGCCAGGCGCCCAGCATTTCGAGGCGAGCATGAACGACCGCGATCCCGCGGAGCGCGCCGTCACGCTCGAAAAGCTAGCGACGGCTCGCGCGGAGCGGAAGATCGCGGAGGCGCGCGCCGCAGCGCTCGTGCCCGTTGCCGCTCCGCGGCGCGTCGTCACGGAAATCGAACGACTGCGCGCCGAGGTCGCTGCGTTGCCCTTCATCGGCCCGATCGCTCTCGCGCAAGCTCTCGAGCGGGCCAAAGAGGCGAAGGTCGAGGTCGACTACCAGGCCGCTCGCAAGAGCCTTGCCCGAAGTCCGTGGGCAAAGAAAACAACGACGATCCGGGTGGAGGAAGACGACGCCTTGAAGTGCCGAGCCTGCGGAACCCTGAACGCTGACGACGCCGCGTTCTGCAAGGGCTGCGGGGCGTCGATGACCGACGACGACGACACCACGGGCGCTCGCTCCGTGGTGCACCGCGACCGTCAGGGCAACGTCGGCATGACGATCGTGCACCCGTCGATGCAGGCCGCGCCGGCGCACGTCTACGAGTTCCCGACCGCCCCCGAATCGAAAGGACGCCGATGACGACCGCTGAGAAGAAGCACCATGAAGAGACCGACGATCTGGCGGGATGCACGCCATTCGAGCGCGCCATGATTCTCGCGACGACCCGGGCGACCGCGGCGACCGAGCGGCAGACCGCCGCAACGGAGCAGCTCGTCGACGAGCAGCGACGCACGAATGAGCTTGCGGCGATCGCAACAAGACTCGAGGACACACACGACCGCCAGCTCGGAGAGAAGCTCCGCCTCGAGCGCGAAGCGTTCGACGCCGAACACGCCGCGGCCGCAACCCCGCGACAGGTCCTCGTCGACTTGCCCAACGTGGAGAGCTGCATCCCGGAGCAGTGTCGCGACCCGGAAGACGACTCGCCGATCACGATTCGCACGACGCTGTTCCTGAATCCGATCACCGCCTCGATGATCGCGGCAGCGCAGCCGGGCTGCGCGCCGAAGGGTTGCGTCCAGGACATCCGCTACCGGAAGGCTTCTGTCGGCCAGTCTCGCGTCGTGGAACTCTGGGTTGGCAGTCCGGGCGGCGGGATGAATTACGCCGAGGTCATGGAGCCGCGAATCCGGGCCGCGGTCAGGAAAAATATCGAGGGGCAGCACCGTGATCTCATCGACGCGGGACAGCTTCTGCAAGCGGCTGAGTTGCTACAAAAAATCGAAACCCACTCGCTCAGCGACTCGGTCCGCGGCGTGGCCTGGTGGCGCATGCGGGCGATCCACGCGTTGCAGGCGCTGGTCGTCGGCAAGGTCTACGAGGACTTGGTAGCGCGAGGCGTCGTAGTACCCGTCGCGGGGTGAGGACGTCGAGCGGGGGTCATGCCCCGCCGAGCGAGCCGCGTACGGGCTCGCGACAGTGCCACGTAGGGGCGCTGGGTTAGCTGCGCGTGCTCATCGAACGGCGCGGTCCGACGACGTGACACCGGCCCACGGACCTTGCGCCGGTATTTTTCAACGAGGGTGGCGACCATGCCTAGCGACGACGAAAACGAGGTGCGGCCGTGGTGCCCGGAGGACGTCCCCTACTACGTGGATCTCGGGCAGCTCGAAGCGGCCAAGTCGGCTTGGCTCAACCTGCACCCGGCCGACGCTCCGCCCTGGCTCACGGACGCCGACGAGCTTCCCGCGCAGCCGGCGCATGACGTCAGCGCCGCCGCCAGGATGGCCCATGACGAGAGGATGGCGATCATCCGGGCGCGGATAAAGGACACTCCGAGCGGAGCGGCCCAGCGGGCCGATGCTCTCGCGGGCCGGCACGTCACGGCTCTGCGCGAACGGCTGCCTACCGTCATGCTCGGGCCGGAGCGGCCGCCGATCGGCCCGGCCGACGGTGAAGAGA
>Ga0302279_10000783_pt1 | contig 46689 bp, 36 predicted proteins | sample III_Bog_N3_3_FD_194541 | JGI IMG/M metagenome (GOLD analysis project Ga0302279, IMG submission 194541) | Peat permafrost microbial communities from Stordalen Mire near Abisko, Sweden - III_Bog_N3_3 | ecosystem: Environmental > Terrestrial > Soil > Wetlands > Peat | place: Sweden: Abisko... | reverse complement strand
ATTCGCGTACAGAGACAACGGAGGGATCCCTCAGAGGGAGGACTATGTTCCACCCCCGGTCGAAAGTTAAGAGCGGATGATTGAGCCGGTATCTCGGAGGTGGACACACAAATGCCGGTTACCCTCCGGCGAAGCAATCCGTTCTGTTGGATCGCGGCCAGCGATCCAACAGAACGGACTCGGGCGGAATGTGGGGACCTGGACCTCTACTAGGACAGCCCGGTGATGGTCCCGTCCGCGTCCACGTCGATGTGCTCCGCGGCCGGCACCCGGGGCAGCCCGGGCATGGTCAGGATGTCGCCGGTGCGCACCACCACGAACCCGGCCCCGGCCGCCACCCGCACGTCCTTGACCGGCACGGTGAAGCCGGTGGGGCGCCCGCGCAGGGCCGGGTCGGTGGAAAAGGAGTACGGGGTCTTGGCCAGGCACACCGGCAGCTTGCCGTAGCCGGCCTGCTCCAGGGCCTGGAACCGCGCCTGGATCCTGGGCTCGGCCACCAGGTCGGTGGCTCCGTAGATGCGCTGGGCCACGGCCCGGGCCTTTTCCCACAGCGGCTGGTCATCGCCGTAGGTGAACCGCAGCTGGGGCCTGGGCCCCGCGGTTAGGTCCAGCACCGCCCGGGCCAGTTCCAGCGCCCCGGCGCCGCCCTCGGCCCAGTGCCGGGCCGGCACCGCCCGCACCCCCAGCGCCGCGCAGCCCTGCTCGATCACGGCCAGCTCCGCGTCGGTGTCGCCGCTGAAGTGGTTGATGGCCACCACCACCGGCAGGCCCCAGCCCTGGATGTTTTCCAGGTGCTTGTACAGGTTGGCCATGCCCCGGCCCACCGCGGCCGGGTCGGCGGCGGCGAGCCGCTCCTTGGCCACGCCGCCGTGCATCTTCAGGGCCCGCACGGTGGCCACCAGCACCACCGCGTCCGGCACCAGCCCCGCCTTGCGGCACTTGATGTTGATGAACTTCTCCGCGCCCAGATCGGCGCCGAAGCCGGCCTCGGTGACCGTATAGCGGCCAAGCCGCAGAGCCAGGCGGGTGGCGATCAGGCTGTTGCAGCCATGGGCGATGTTGGCGAAGGGGCCGCCGTGCACCAGGGCCGGGCTGTGCTCCAGGGTCTGCACCAGGTTGGGCTGCAGCGCCGTCTTGAGCAGGACGGTCATGGCCCCGTGCACCTTCAGGTCCGCGGCGGTGACCGGCCGCTGGTCCCAGGTGGTGGCCACGATCATCCGGCCCAGGCGCGCGCGCAGGTCCGTCAGGGACTCGGCCAGACAGAAGATGGCCATGACCTCGGAGGCCACGGTGATCTCGAAGCCGCTCTCCCGCGGCTGGCCATTGGCCGGTCCGCCCAGCCCCAGCACGATGTGGCGCAGGGCCCGGTCGTTCATGTCCACCACCCGCTTCCACACAATCCGGCCCGGATCGATGCCCAGCGGGTTGCCATGCACCAGGTGGTTGTCCACGGCCGCCGCCAGCAGGTTGTGCGCCGCGCCGATGGCGTGGAAGTCCCCGGTGAAGTGCAGGTTGATATCCTCCATCGGCACCACCTGGGCATGGCCGCCGCCGGCGGCGCCGCCCTTGAGGCCGAAGCAGGGCCCCAGGGAAGGCTCCCGCAGGCACAACACCGCCGAGGCGTCCAGCCGGTTCAGGGCGTCGGTCAGGCCGACGCTGGTGGTGGTCTTGCCTTCCCCGGCCGGGGTGGGACTGATGGCCGTGACCAGGATCAGCTTGCCCTGCGGTCCCCGGCGAGCGCAGAGCGCCAGCGACAGCTTGGCCTTGGTCTTGCCGTACGGCTCCACCTCAGCCGGATCGATGCCCAGCTTGGCGGCGATCTGGCCGATGGGCAGCATGGTGGCCGAACGGGCGATCTCCAGATCGGTGGGGACGCGGGATGCGGTCATGGGCAAGGTCTCCTGCGGGCAAGGGGCAAGGCCTCAGTATGCCTTGTCGTGGTCCGGCTCGAGGTGCAACAGCACCAGATTTTCCCCATCAGCGATGGCGACGACGGGGGATACGGCTTCCGTGGCGCCTGCGCCTGGTTTGGAAATATGAACATGCAATCACCAGCCAGACAAAAGGAACCCGCCGGATGCTGGGCGCATGTTTTGGCTGGGAGGCCGCATGCCCGATCAACCCAGCCTGAACCATGGCCTCATCGGCAACGGCAGCCTGCTGGCCCTCATCACCCCCACCAGCGCCCTGGAATGGCTGTGCATGCCCCGCTTCGACGGGCCGGCCGTGTTCGCCAGACTGCTGGATGCCCGAGTGGGCGGGGTGTTCCGGGTCCTGGTCCAGGGCGAGGAGGTGGCGGGGGAGATGGCCTACCTGCCCAACACCAACATCCTTCGCACCCGGTTCTGCCTGGCCCCGGACGGCGGCTCGGAGGCCTGCTGGGAACTGATCGATTTCGCCCCCCGGCTGCCCAAGGACTGGGGCGAGGAGGCCCCCATCCGCTTCACCCGGCTGCTGCGCCCCCTGGGCGGCTGCATCCGCCTGTCGGTGGACTTCGATCCGCGCCTGAACTATGCCCGGGGCCCCACCCAGACCCTGGTACTGCACGACCGCATCGAGGTGCAGGGGCCGGGCGGCCCGTTGTTCCTGGAAAGCAACCTGCCCCTGGGCTACATCGCCGGCGGCCGGGAGTTCATCCTGGACGGCCCGGTGTTCTTCAGCCTGGCCTACGGCCAGGCGCCGTCCATGACCCTGTCCCAGGTGCTGCGCGAGCTGGAACTCACCACCGACGGCTGGGAGCGCTGGTCCATGAACTGCGGGCTGCCCTTCTTCCAGCCGGGCATGGTGCTGCGCTCGGCCCTGTGCCTGAAGCTGCACGCCTTCGCCGACACCGGTGCGATCATCGCCGCCACCACCACCAGCATCCCCGAGGCCCTGGGCAGCGAGCGGACCTGGGACTACCGCTACTGCTGGCTGCGGGACGCCGCGTTCGTGGTGGAGGCGCTCCGCCGCATCGGCCATCTGCGCGAGGGGGAGCGGTTCCTGCGCTACCTGCGCAACGTGGCCGAAGCCGGTCCGCTCCAGCCCATGTACGGCATCGACGGCTGTCCGTCCGCCCCGGAGACCATCCTGCACCACCTGTCCGGCTTCAACGGCCAGGGCCCGGTGCGCATCGGCAACGCCGCGGTGGACCAGCGCCAGCACGACCTGATGGGGGAGCTGGTGCTGTGCCTGGAGACCATGCTGCGCGACCCGCGGCTGGTGCACCACGAAGAGACCCTGCGCTTCTTCCCCCTGGTGCGCCGACTGGTGGAGGAGGCCATCACCCTGGCGCCCAAGGCCGACACCTCCATCTGGGAGTACCGGAGCCTGCGCGGCAACTACACGTTCTCCCGGGCCATGTGCTGGGCCGCGATCTTCCGCGGCGCCGCCATCGCCCGCAGCTTCCAGGAATTCGCCCTGGCCCGGAAATGGGAGGCGGTGGCCGACCGGGAGCGGGCGGTCATTCTCAAGCGCGGCTTCAACGCCGAGCTGGGCTTCTTCACCCAGACCCTGGGCGGGGTGTTCCCGGACGCCTCCCTGCTCCTGCTGCCCACCCTGGGCCTGGTGGAGCCCAAGGACCCGCGCTTCCTGTCCACCCTGGACCACTACGGCAACCTGCTCACCGAGAACGGGCTCATGCTGCGCTACCGCAACCAGGACGATCTGGGTGTGCCCACCAGCGCCTTCACCATCTGCTCGTTCTGGTGGGCCGAGGCCCTGGCCCTGGCCGGACGCCTGGAAGAGGCGGTGGCGGTGTTCGAGCGGGTCTGCGCCTTCGCCAACCCGGTGGGTCTGTTTTCCGAGGACATCGACCCGGTCACCGGCCGCCTGCTGGGCAACTTCCCCCAGGCCTACACCCACGTGGGGCTCATCAACGCCGCGGTCACCATTTCCGAACTGCTGGAGGCCCGGGACGGCAAGGTCCGGGCCTGGTCCTCGCCGGGCGGGGCCAGCTGGGCCAGCGCCCTGCCCCGGCTGCCGGGGGGCTAAGCCGTTGTCTAGAAATAACCTGAACACATCGCTGCGGCCCCGGCAGAAGGGGCCGTAGCGAATCAACCTGTCTGCACAGGTTATTTCGCAACGCCCCCTAAGCCTCACCCGGCCGGCGGGCCGATGAAGCGCCAGGGATCCGCCCGGAAGGCGGCCCACAGCTTCCGGCGCAGGCCCGAGCGGCGCTGCCGGTCCAGGTCCCGGGCGTCGATGGCGGTGCGCAGGGCCAGGAAGAACGACACCCCGAAATTGAGCAGGCCGATCCCGGCGATCCCGGCCAGACCCCATGCCAGCGCCCCCCAGGGCACCGCCCCCCCGCCCGCGAAGGACTGGGCCGCGCACAGGGCCAGGGAGGCCGCGGACAGGGTCACGTGCCGCACCTCCAGGTGCAGCCCCATGAAGGCGCACAGCACCGGCAGGAAGCCCAGCAGGAACCCCAGCGCGGTGTATCCGCACACGCCGCCCAGATGCCGTTCCACCTGCCGGCCCACCCAGGCCGCCCGTTCCGCGCCCAGCCAGGTGATCATCCGCCGGTTCCCGGCCAGCGCCTGGGGCAGCCGGCGGTAGGCGCTCCAGTTGGCGCCCCACCCCGCCGCCAGGCTGGAAAGCCACAGGAACACCCCGGTGAGCGCCGCGAACGGCAGGGTCCAGCTGCGCAACGGATGCAGGTCCGCCAGGCTGTGCGCCGCCACCGCCCGGACCAGCAGGGGCGCCCCGGTGGCCCAGCCCCAGGCCAGGCTCAGCAGCAGGGCCGCCGGAATGGTCCACAGCACGTTGCCCACGGTGGCCATGCACTGGCTGCGGGTGATGCCCGCCACCAGGTCCACCAGCGCCTCGCCCGGCAGGCGCTCCTCCAGCGCCCCCGCCAAGCGGGCAGCCGTCATCGCCGGCTGTTTGGAGGCCAGGGTCAGCCCCAGGAACTGCATGGCCACGAAGCTGGCGGTGTAGTTGCCGGCGAAAGCCAGCCCGGCCACCATGGGCGCCAGGACCGCCGCGGCGATCCCGTACTTCAGGGCGGCGGTGAAGGCGGTGAGCACCCCGCCCCCGGCGGCGGACCAGAAGGTGCCCAGCCATTCGGCCCGGGTGCTGGCCACGTAATGTTCACCGGTTTGTCCGGCATGCTCCACCACCTTGCGCGCCAGGCGGCGGGTGGTGCTGTGCAGCAGGGCGCGGAAGCTCCGCTGCCGGGTGGCCTGGCGCACCAGGGTAGCGGCGAAGGATTGGCCGTCCAGGCGGCCATGGGCCAGTTCCACCAGCTCCGCCAGGCGCTGCAGCTGGGCCTCCAGCAGATCCAGCCGGTAGACCAGTTCCGTGGACACCCCATGGCGTTCCAGGTGCTCCAGGGCCAGCCTCAGCCGGGCCCGGCAGTCCGCCAGCAGACCCGCCCATGGCGCCGGCAGCCCGTGCCGCAGGGCGGCCAGGGTTTCCGGCAGGCGGGCGAAGGGGGAATCCAGTTCGCGCCCGGGCACCCCCAGGGCCAGGAGATCCCGGGCCAACCCCAGGGCCGCGGCCCGGAAGGCCAGCAACTGGGCGGCATCCCATACGGCATCGGCCGGCAGGGCCAGCAGGTGCCGCCAGGGCGCCGTCTCGTCCGGCGCCAGCCCCTGCAGCCAGTCGGCGTCATCCTCGGACAGGGCCAGCCGCTCCAGCAGGGCGGACAGATCGGCTTCGGGCGCCAGCCGGGGTACCACCTGCTCCACCACCCGGTGCGTAAGTTCCCGCAGGAAGGCAGGGTGGGTGCCCATCCCGGTGTCCGCCAGCAGCCGCACGGCGCTGGTGTGGTCCCAGACCTTGCGGATCCGGGCCCGCCAGACCGGCCCGGACGGATGAGTGTCCAGGACCTGCCGGAGTTCCGCCAACTTGGCCGTGCGTCTGGAATGGGCTCCCGCCCCGGGCGCCCCCGTCACCAGCCAGCGAAGCACGCCCTCGAACCAGGCCTCGTCGGCGCCACCGGCCTGGAGCGCGAGCAATAGCGTTGGCGGCACGGGATCCCCCTTGGCAAAATTCCGGCATTCACCTATTATCGCCACATGCGGAGCGCCGTCCAGGTCCCGCCTGGGCCCCGGCGTTGTCCCTGGCCACCAGCACCACCGCCCCGGCGATGAGCGCCCCCCCCAGCACCCGCGCCCCGGTGACCCTTTCCCCCAGCATCGCCGCCCCCAGCAGCACTGCGCATAGGGGCTCCAGGGTGGAGAACACGGAAGCACGCACGGGCCCGACCCGTTTCAGCCCCGCCAGGAAACTGATGCTCGCAAACACAGTGCAGACCATCGCGATGCCCACCACCGCCCATAGGCCGGCGCCATCGACCGGCGGATGGAAGCCTTTCGCGGCCACGGGCACCATGAAGACCAGGGCCATGGCGCTGGTGATCACCGTTGTGGCTGCCATGGGGCCGATCTCCGCCGGCAACCGGCTGCCGGCCATGATATAGACCGCATTGACCAGGGCGGCCAGCAGCCCGAAGCCGATGCCCAGCGCACAGCTGTCAGCGGCCCAACCGAGGGTGAAGAGGGTGCCGGCCAGCGCCATGGCCAGGGACACGATCTGCCGGCCGCCAAGGGGCTGCGCGAACCCCAGCCAGGCGAGCAGTGCGACCAGAGCCGGATAGGTGTAGAGCAGCAGCGCCGCCAGCCCCGCCGACAGGTGGGCCAGGGCCGTGAAATAGCAGAACGCCTGCCCGGCGCCGATGGCGCCCATGGCCATTAGCAGGGTCAGCCCCCGGCCCCGGGGCAGCGGCAACCGGCCGGCCAGCATCAGCGCCCACAGCAGGACGGCCGCCATGGCGAAGCGCAGCAGCAGCAGGGACGGCACGTCCACCCCGGCCCCATAGGCCACCCGGGCGAAGATCCCCATGCTGCCGTAGCAGAGGGCCGAGCCCAGGATGCACAGGGTGCCGAAGGTCCGGCTGTGCCCCCTCAAGCCCGCTCCGCCCGGCCCTGGATCGCCCGCAGCACCCGGGGCGGGGTGGCCGGAATGGCCCGGACCCGCACGCCGATGGCCCGGGACAGCGCGTTGAGGATCGCCGGGGCGGTGGGGAGGATCGCCGCTTCGCCCAGCCCCTTGGCGCCGAAAGGCCCGTACCGGCTGGGCACTTCGATCAGCTGCACCTCGATCGCCGGCACCTCGCCCACCATGGGGAGGATGTAGTCGGCCAGGCTGGTGCTCCGGCCGGGCAGGTAATCTTCGCACAGGGCCGTGCCCACCCCCATCACGATCGCCCCCTGGATCTGGCCGATGGCGTTCGGCGGGTTGATGGCCCGGCCCACGTCATGGGCGGCCACGATCCGCAGGACCCGCACCTGGCCGGTCTCCAGGTCCACGATCACCTGGGCCAGCTGGGCGCCGGTGACGAAGCACGGGATGTACTCCGGCCGCGCCCCGTCCGGGAACTGGGGCGACAGATCGAACACGCCCTGGACCCGCCGGGGCCGCCCCTCCGCTTCGAAGCGGCCGGCGACGGCCGCCAGCGAGACCGTCCGTTCCGGCGCCTCCCCGCACACCACCCGGTCCCGATCCAGGACCAGCGCCTCGGCCGGGATGCCCAGCAGGCCGGCGCCCACCGCCAGGATCTCCCGCTTCAGGTTCCCGGCGGCCAGGGCCACGGCGCTGCCGATGAAGTAGGTGGCCCGGGAGGCGCCCTGGATGCCGCTGTCCGGCGTGGTGGCGGTGTCCGCGTTGACCAGTTCGACCCGCTCCCGGGGCACGCCCAGGGCCTCCGCCGCCAGCTGCAGCATGACCGTGCCGATGCCCTGGCCATAGTCCGGGGCGGAGCAGTAGACCACCAGGTGCCCGTCCTGGGCCAGTTCGGCGTGGGCCTCCACGCGCAGGGACCCGGATTTGCCGAAGCGGTACCACATCCCCGCCAGCCCCACCCCCATGCGCCGGGTGGCGGGCTCCCGGGCGTTGAAGGCCTCGGCCTCCCGCAGCAGCTCCCGGTGGCGCGGCCGGAGCGCCTCCAGGACCTCCAGGTAGCCCAGGGTCTCGGCCACCGGATAGCCCAGGAAGCTGATGGAATCCTGGTACAGCCGGTTGTCCAGGCGGAACGCGATCGGGTCCAGGTCCAGCCGCTGGCACAGCTCGTCCAGCGCGCACTCGCTGGCGAAGGCCGCCTGGGGCGAGCCGAACCCCCTGAACTGACCGCACTTGGCGGCGTTGGTGTAGACCGACTGGGCGTAGGCGTCCACCGCCCGCCAGCGATAGGGACCGCCCACGGCGGTGAGGGCGTAGTTGGGGATCCAGAAGCCCGCGCTGTCGTAGCCGCCGGTGTTGGCGGTGATCCGGACCCGGATGCCGGTCAGCCGCCCCTCGGCGGTGGCCCCGATGCGCATCCGGACCTCATAGGGATGCCGCTTGGGGGTGGCGTCGAAGACCTCCCTGCGCGAGTACACCAGGCGGACCGGGCGCCGCACCAGGTGGACCATCAACCCCACCGCCACCAGCGGCCATGGGTCCTGGCGGTCGCCGAAGGAGCCCCCGGTGGGCGGCATGATCACCCGCACCTGCTCCGGATCCAGCCCCAGGGTCTGGGCGATGTAGCCCTGCTGCCAGTGCGGCTCGTGGGTGCCGCCCAGCACCGTCACCCGCCCCTGTTCGTCCAGGTAGCCCAGCTGGGAGTTCCGCTCCAGGGTGGCGTGCTCCTGGAACGAGGTGCGGTAGGCGGTCTCCAGGACCAGATCCGAGCCGGCGAAGGCGGCCTCCAGGTCGCCGTGCCGGACGCTGTGCCGGCCGAGCACGTTGCCACCCGGGTAGATGGGCGCGGCCTCCTGGGCCAGGGCCTCCTCCGCGTCGAAGGTGTGGGCCAGGACTTCCAGATCCATCAGGATGGCCCCGGCCGCCGCCTGGGCCTGGCGCCGGCTGTCGGCCACCACCAGGGCGATGGGCGCGCCCTTCTGCCGCAGCGTGTCGCCCACGGCCGCCAGCACCGGCTCGTCCCGGCTGTAGCCATCCAGGCCGTTCAGGCCGGGAATGTCCAGGGCGGTGAGGATCCGGATCACCCCCGGCAGCCGTGCGGCCGCCGAGGGATCCAGCCGGAGCAGGCGCGCATGAGGGTGGGGGCTGCGCAGGACAAAGGCATGGAGCAGGCCCGGCACCGGCAGGTCCTCCACATACCGGGTCCGGCCGGTCACCTTGGCGACGGAATCCACCCGCACATGGCTGCCGCCGATGGCGGCGGCTGCCCTCATGGCCGGACCTCCGGCTGGGCCAATGCCGCCTGTTCAATGGCCCGCACAATGTTCACATAGCCGGTGCAGCGGCAGAGGTTGCCGCTGATGCTCTGCTCGATCTGCGGGCGGGTGGGGTGGGGGTGTTCCTCCAGCAGCTTGGCGCCGGCCATGATGAACCCGGGCGAGCAGTAGCCGCACTGGATGGCGTCGGCGTCGATGAACGCCTGCTGCACCGGGTGCAGCCGGCCCTCCCGCTCCAGCCCCTCGATGGTGCCGATGACCGCGCCGTGGGCCCGGGCGGCGGGAACCAGGCAGCCCATCACCGCCATGCCGTCCAGGTAGACGGTGCAGGCGCCGCACTCCCCTTCGCCGCAGCCCTCCTTGCTGCCGGTCAGGCCAGCCGCCTCGCGCACCATCTGCAGAAGGGTCTGGCCGTTGGCGCCGCGGATGGAAAGAGGCTGGCCGTTGAGGGTCGTCTCGATCGGCTCATCCCCGTCCCGGGTGTGCCGACTGCCCGGGCCGGACCGGGCGGGCCGGGGCCGGCCCGGGGCGCCCACCAGCAGGACCGGGTCTGCCGGCCAGTCGCTGCGTTCGCCGTGGGCGGCCAGCTGGCGCAGGGCCCGGGCCGCCAGCGTCGCCAGCATCTCCGAGCGGTAGCTGGCCGGCGCGCGGAGGTCATCGATGGGCCGGGCCGCGCCGGTGGCCAGCTGGGCGGCCGCCTGGATCGTCGGTTCGCACAGCGGCTTGCCCACCAGGAAGCGCTCGGCCTCCAGCGCCCGGACGATGGTCGGCGCCACCGAACCGAAGGTGATCCGCGCCGTGCGGACGGTATCGCCGTCCAGGCCCAGCACCACGGCGACGTTGATCAGCGATATGGCCTGGGACCGGCGCAGGCCCAGCTTGAGGAAGGTCCCGCGCTGCCCTTGGGTCAGGGCCGGGAAGGCGATGTCCACCAGCAGCTCATCCGGGGCCAGGGCGGTCCGCCGCACCCCCCGGTAGAAGGCGCAGAGGGGCAGCACCCGCTCGCCGCGCAGGCTGCGCAGGGTGACCGAGGCGTCCAGCGCCCACAGGGGGGTGATGGTGTCGTTGGCCGGAGAGGCCGTCACCAGGTTGCCGCCGACGGTGCCGCGGTTGCGGATCTGGGGGGCCCCCACCTCCCAGCAGGCCTGGGCCAGGGGAAAGGCCCGCGCCACCAGCAGTCTGGAGGCCGCCACCCGGTTGTGGGTCACCAGGGGGCCCAGGTGGAGGATGCCGTCCTCCAGGCGGATCCGGCCCAGCTCCGGGATGCGGCTGAGATCGATCACCGTGTGCGGCGCACCCACCAGCCCGCGCGCCAGCTCCAGCACCAGGTCGGTGCCGCCCGCCAGCAGCCGGGTCCGGGCCGGGTTCCGGGCGAGCAGGGCCAGGGCCTCCTGGAGGCGGGTCGGCTGGGCATAGTGTTCCCACATGGGACCTCCAGGGTCAGGACTGACTTGAACGAGGGGGGACCGCGCGGTCGCTTCGCTCCCTCTCCGTCCCCCCTCGTGCTCCCCCACGGGATGCCCGGGCAAAGCCCAGCCATCCCGTCTGGCTTCGGATCGGGGCCGATGGGTCCGCGAGCCCCGGGACGGGCAGGTCCGCGCGCGGCGCCCGCGCCGGATCCGCCCCCGGACGCGCCCGCGCCGGGTCCTGGCGGAGCCCGGACCGGGAGCCCAGCAGGCCGAACCCGGCGTCCAGGGTCAGGGCCAGGAGTCCGGCCAGGATCGCCCCTTCGGCCAGGTACCCGTTGTTCTGGGTGACCAGGCCCGACAGGATGGGAGCGCCCAGCCCCCCGGCCCCGATGGCGGCGCCGATGGCGCCGGTCCCGACGTTGACCACCATGGAGGTCCGGATCCCGGCCAGGATCAGCGGCCGGGCCAGGGGCAGCTCCACCCGCCACAGCGTCTGGACCGGGCGGAACCCCAGGCCAAGGGCGGCCTCGAGGGTGGCGGGCGACACCCCCAGCAGGGCTTCCACGGTGTTGCCGAACACCGGCAGGACGCCGTAGAGGGCCAGGGCCACCCAGGCCGGCCCCAGCCCGAAGCCCAGGGCCGGCACCATCAGGATGAGCACCGCGGTGGGCGGGAAGGTCTGACCCACCGAAGCCAGGGTCCGGGCCAGGGGCAGGAAGGCCCGGCCCCAGGGCCGGGTCACGGCGATGCCCAGGCCCAGGCCGGCGCCGACCGCCACCAGGCTGGACAGGCCCACCAGCAGCAGATGCTGGGCCAGGAGCTCGGCCGGGGTGGCCCGGGGATACAGCGCCCAGGGCCACAGCCGCGGGGCCGCCACCAGCGCGGCCAGGGCGCCGCCGAACCCCGCCAGGGGCAGCCATCGCCATCCGCGCCAGCTCATCGGGAGGGCTCTCCGACCCGGGCCCAGGCCTCCAGATCCGCCCGGTGCAGCCAGCCGGTGACCACGTCCCGGCGGTTCTTCAGGGCTACCACGTCGGTGCCCGACTCCAGGAAATGCGACAGGACCAGCCGCAGGTCCAGGTCCTCGGACAGGGCGGCCCCGGCCGCTTCCCCGGGGCCGCCGGACGCGGACCGGGCCAGGCTGGCGGCGGCGACCCGGCTCAGCCGCTTCAGGGTCCGGTCCTGGCCCATGAAATCCCCCACGAAAGGATCCGCGGGGGCTTCCAGCAGCACCTCGGTCCGGTCGTACTGGACCAGGCGCCCCTCCTTGAGCAGGGCGATCCGGTCGCCGAGCCGGACCGCCTCGTCCACGTCATGGGTGACGAACACCACGGTCTTCTTCAGTCGCCGCTGGATGTCCAGGAACTCCCCCTGGATCCGGTGCCGCCCCAGGGGGTCCACCGCGCTGAACGGCTCGTCCATGAGCAGGATGGGGGGATCCGAAGCCAGGGCCCGGGCCACCCCCACCCGCTGGGCCTCGCCGCCGGACAGCTCATGCGGATAGCGGCCGCCGTAGGTCTGGGCCGACAGCCCGACCAGTTCCAGCACTTCCACAACCCGGGCGCGGATCCGGACCGGATCCCAGCCGAGCAGGCGGGGCACCGTGGCCACGTTGTCCCGGACCTTCCAGTGGGGGAACAGTCCCACGTTCTGGATCACGTAGCCGATGGTCCGGCGCAGGGCTTCGGGCCGGTAGGTGCGCACGTCCCGGCCGTCCACCAGGACCCGGCCGGCGCTGGGCTCCAGCAGCCGGTTCACCAGCCTCAGGAGGGTGGATTTGCCGCTGCCCGAGGGGCCCAGGAGGATGCAGAGTTCGTGGTCGGCCAGGGTGAGATCGACGTCGGCCAGGGCCGTGGTGCCGCCGAACCGGTGCGTGATGCCTTCGAACGTGATCATGGACGGGCTCCTGAGGATCCGGGTGGCCTTGACAGACGGGGTGTCCGGACTTTGCCCGGGCACCCCGTGGGGGGGAAAGGGGGGAACATCGCGAGCGTAGCGAGCAGGCAGTTCCCCCCTTTCATGTCAGCGCGCCCAGGATCTGGTCGGCGGCCAGGGCCAGGGCCACCACCGGCAGGGTGCCCAGCAGCACCAGGTCCATGGCGGTCTGGCCCAGCCCCTGAAAGATGAAGGTGCCCAGACCGCCCGCGCCGATCAGGGCTGCCACCACGGTGTTGCCGACGGTCTGCACGGTGGCGATGCGGATGCCGGCCAGCACCGCCGGCCAGGTCAGGGGGACCACCACCCCCAGCCCCAGCTGCCACTCGGACATGCCCATGCCCCGGCCCGCGTCCAGCACCGCCTGGGGCATTTCGTCCAGGGCGGTGAGGGTGTTACGGGCCACCGGCAGGGCGGCGTAAAAGCTCAGGGCGATGAGGGCCGGGGCCGGGCCGATGCCCTTGATGCCCCAGGCCCGCAGCAGCGGGAAGCGCCCAGACAACCATGCCAGCGGCAGGATCAGCAGGCCGAACAATGCCAGGCTGGGCACGGTCTGCAGGAAATTGAGGGTGAAGAAGCCGCCCAGCCGCCAGCCAGGCGAGCGATGGGCGGCGATGCCCAGGGCCAGCCCCAGCACGGAGCCGGCCGCGACCGCCCCGCCGGTGAGCACCAGGTGCCGGGTGAATTCCGTGCCGAACGCGGACCCCAGGTTCCGGGCCTCCCGCACCAGGCTGAGCGCGTCGAACCAGCCCAGGGCCAGCCCGGCCAGCGCGGCCCCCAGGGCCAGCAGGAGGCCCAGGGCCCGGGAAGCGATCCCCGAAGGCACGGCGATGCCCGCCACCAGGGCGCCGAACCAGGTCAGCCAGAAGCCGGGGCCCAGGGTCACCCGGGCCACCGGATCGCTCCCGGCCAGGGCCCAGGATACCCGGGCGGCGCCGGCCAGCGCCGCCAGCACCGGCACCGGCACCAGCAGCCAAGCCCACCGGGCCGCGGGCGCCAGGCGGACGGAGGCGGGCAGCGCGGCAAAAGCACCGATCCCCACCCAGCCCAGCAAGTACGCCACGGCCGCGGGCAGGCTGGCCGGAACCAGGAACCAGTCGGTCCCGGCCACGATGCGGTTGGCTGCGAACTGGTAGAACGGCACCAGGAAGGCCGAGCCGACCCCGGCCAGCGCCAGGGCGGCCAGGACCGGATCAACCCGCGGGGAGCGGAGGACGGCTTCGTTCACGGGACGGTCCGCTACGGCACCAGGCCCTGGCCCTTGAGCCAGCTGGCGGCCACAGCCGCGGCGGATTCGCCATTGACCGCGACCCGGCCGTTCAGGGTCTGGAGGGTCACCAGGTCGAGCCGGGCGAACACCTTGCCCAGCAGCTTGTCGATGGCCGGGTAGCGGGCCAGCACCTCCTGGCGGACGATCGGGGCGGGTTCGTAGATCGGCTGCACCCCCTTGGTGTCGGCCAGGACTACCAGGCCCAGGGCCGCCAGGGAACCGTCGGTGCCGTAGGCCATGGCGGCGTTCACCTGGTTGGTCCCCTGGGCGGCGGCCTTCTCGGTCAGGGCGGTGTTGCCCCCGGGCAGGGACAGGAGCTGGTCGGATTTGAGGGTGAACCCGTAGGCCTTCTGGAAAGCCGGGAGAGTGTCCGGCCGGCTGATGAACTCCTCGCTGGCGGCCAGCTTGAAGGGTTTCCCGGCCTTGAGGTAGCTGGCCAGGTCGTCCAGGCTGGCCAGATGGTTCTGGGCGGCCAGGTCCTTGCGGATGGCGATGGCCCAGGTGTTGTTGGCCCGGGCAGGCGTCAGCCAAACGATCCCGTTCTTTTCCAGGTCCAGCTTCTTCACGGTCTCGTAGCCCTGCTTCTCGTTCTTCCACAGGGTGGAATCGGTGCCGGTAAAGAAATACTCGCCGTTGCCGGTGTACTCCGGATACAGGTCGATCTCCTTGGCGGCGATAGCCTTGCGGACCACATCCGTGGTGCCGAAGCCGACCTTGTCGGTCACCGGGATCCGGTTGGCGGTGAGCACCTGGACGATGATCTTGCCCAGCACCGAGCCTTCGGTGTCGATCTTGGAAGCGACCACCACCGGGGCGTCGGCGGCCAGGGCGGCCACGCCCACCAGACCCAGGGCGGCCACGCCCACCAGACCCGGGGCGGCCACGGCCACCAGACCCAGCGCGGCCAGGATTGCGGCGTTTTTCATGGGATTCTCCTTGAAGGCCCCTTGCCGGGGACGGGTTGCGGGACACCAGAACGGGGGGATGGACCGGGGGCCGGCCAGGTCATCGGGGCGGACAGGACCCCGTGCCGCGGTCCCGGAGTCTCCAGGCCTGGACGGTGGCGCCTTGCCGGCGGCTGACCCGATGCGGCATCCCGACGCCTCCTTGCATCCGAGAAAGGGTGTCACCTCCGTGGGCCAGGGCGGCCCGGAGTCTTGATGACGGTTCCTGCCGACAAAGAATAGGTTCTTTGTTCGAGCCAGACTGCCAGAATCTGGTTGAAGACGTCAATCTATTTATTGTATTCTTGCCGATTTTGTAAGAATTAGGTTCCACCTGGGATCCGGGCGCCCCCAGGCCCCGCCGGCGTCCCTACCGCCGTCCGGTTATGGCACCATCACCCCATGACCGGTTTCCCCCCCGCCTTCCGCTCCCTCCAGCACCGCAACTACCGCCTGTTCTGCAGCGGCCAGATCTTTTCGCTGATCGGCACCTGGATGCAGATGGTGGCCCTGAGCTGGCTGGTCTACCGGCTCACCGGCCGGGCCACCATGCTCGGGCTCATGACCTTCTGCAACATGATCCCGGTGTTCATCCTGGCGCCCCTGGGCGGGCTGGTGGCGGACCGCTTTCCCCTGCGCCGGCTGCTGCTCACCACCCAGACCGTGGCCATGACCCTGGCCCTGGTCCTGGCCCTGCTCACCCTCACCCACCACGTGCGCCTCTGGCACCTGTTCCTGTCCGGGCTGCTGCTGGGCATCACCAACGCCTTCGACAATCCGGCCCGGCAGGTGTTCGTGGGCGAGGCGGTGCCGCGCACGGACCTCATGAACGCCATCGCCCTGAACTCGTCCATGGTCACCGGGGCGCGCATCGCCGGGCCGGCCCTGGCCGGCGTCCTGGTGGCCATGGTGGGGGAAGGCTGGTGCTTCTTCCTGAACGCGGTCAGCTACCTGGCGGTGATCGCCGGCCTCCTGGCCATGAACCTGCCGCCCCGCGCCGCCCGGGCCGAGGGGCCGGACGGGCCCCAGTCCGAACTGCGCCGGCTGCTGGAGGGCTTCGACCTGGTGCGCCGCACCCTGCCCATCCGCAGCCTGCTGCTGCTCCTGGGCCTGCTGAGCCTGCTGGGGACGCCCTACGCCGTGCTGATGCCGATCTTCGCCGCCCAGGTGTTCCACGGCGGCTCGCGCACCTTCGGCCTGCTCATGGGCACCTCCGGAGCCGGCGCCCTGGTGGGGGCGCTCACCCTGGCCCACCGGACCAACGCGCGCGGGCTGGGCCGCTGGATCGCCGGCACCGCCCTGGGCTTCGGCCTGGCCCTCATGGGCTTCGCCGGGTCCCGTTCCCTGCCGCTGTCCATCCTGCTGATGCTGCTGGTGGGCTTCTGCTACATGGTGGAGATGGCCGCCACCAATACGCTCATCCAGATGATGGTCCCCAACGCCTACCGGGGCCGGGTCATGGCCATCTACGCCATGATGTTCCTGGGCATGGCCCCCCTGGGCGGCCTGCTGGCCGGCTTCCTGGCCCATCACCTGGGCGCCCCGGTCACCGTGGCCCTGGGCGGCGCCTGCTGCGTGCTGTGCGGCGGGCTGTTCAGCCTGCACTACGGCACCTGGCGGCTGGCGGCCCGGGAGCACCTGCAGGCGGGGGTGGCCGGAACCGGCCAGGGCGGCTGAGACCAGGGCCAGGGCGGCGTTCCCCAGGAGCTCAGGTTTTCGGTTCGCCCTCTCCGGGCTTGGCAGCCTGGTAGGAGCGGGTGCGTCCCGTGCCCACGGCCTGGCCAAGCGTACGCAGGGCGGCGGGGGTTGCGGGCGCCGCGCCCTGGGCCCGAGGTTGGCCCTTGCCCGGGCGCAGGACCTGGGTGCGGTGAACGGGGTCAGGAGCGGGCGAGGCCGTCGCTGCCGGGAAGGCCGGAAGGCCCGCGGCGATCAGGATGAGGGGAAGGAAGTGCAGCAGGATTCGCATGATCGCCTTCTAGTTCTCTTGGATACTGACAAGGGTCCCTGAGGTCACCGTGAAGCCCCTATTGTCCTCATGGCTTCCGTCCGAGAAGATCACCCTCAGGTCGTAGGTGGCCGGCGTGATGCCGGTCAGGGTCAAGGTCTGCCCGGCGTCGAGCGCCACATCCGTCTGGTTCGGCCCCCAGGTCGTGGCGCTGCTGAGGGTGAGATAGACCCCGGTGATGGCAAGGCCCGCGTTGTTGAACACGGCCACGCCGCCATTGCCGCTGTTCATCATGCCGAGCTGGGTGGTGAGACCATCCTGGACCGCAACGCCCTGTACTTCATCGGAACTGCCATCGGCGAAGACCGCCAGGACATCGTAGCTGTCCGGGTCCAGAGGAGCCAGGGTGAGGGCGTCACCGGTCAGCAGGATGCTCGGTGCGAGCTGATCCACCCCCCAGGTGGGATTTCCGCTAGGGGTCACGAAAAGCTGGTTCATCGCCTGGGTGCCATCGTTGAAGACCTCCAGGCTGCCCGAGGGGGTGCGGTCCCTCCCGCCGCCACCCCCGCATGCCAGGGTCAGGACGATCAGGACGGAGCTGGCCAGATACCCCAGGTTTCGCCATTCGGGAAGGAATGCCATGCTGGACCTCCAGGGGAAGCGGACAGAACGGGGGGGAACGCATCGCGTCGCCTCCCCTTCACCCCTGGCTGAGCAGGATTTGGGCCAATCGGGAAAGCAACTGGAATCAGTAGCTTCGATGGAAAAGCAGCCCCCTCCTCCGAGGAATGGGCATCACCACTCGGAAGCAGGCCTTCCACTTTGAAGGACCTGGCCCGGCACGATCCGGCTTCCGGCCCGCCCTTGCCAGCGGAGCGCCGCAGGAATCTGGAGCAGATGTTCGAACACGCCATTGTCCACGTGCTGCGGCATCGGCGGCAGGTCGAGCGGTTTCTCCGGTGAGTCCTTTGGGTTCCCGCCTGACGCTGTTCCCTGCCGATTCAGCGGAGCAGGTCACCCTGGACGGGGACATGGTTCGCCGCCACCATCGTCCACGGCCCCGCGGCCAGGGCCTCCCGCAGGGGAGCCGCGTGCCGCGCGTCCAGGTTGGCCATGGCCTCGTCCAGCAGCAACAGGGGGCGCCCCGAGGCCACCGCGCCGGTGAGGGCGATCAGCTGGCGTTGGCCGCCGGACAGGTTCCTCCCACCCGGGGGAAGCAGGGTCCGGTAGCCCATGGGCAGGGTGTCCACCAGCCCCTGCAGCCCGGTCGCGCCTGCGGCCTCCATGAGCTTTTCCGGGGGCGCCCCATTGGAGAAGACCCGCAGGTTGTCCAGGATCGATCCGCCGAAGATGCGAACGAACTGAGGCAGATACAGTAGGTTGTGGCGGACGTCCCTGGGCTCGCGCCCCGCCACCAGGACCCTGCCCTTTTCCGGCACATGGAGTCCCGCCAGCAGGCGGAGCACCGTGGTCTTGCCGAAGCCGGAAGGCCCCTGCAAGGTCACCTTCTGGCCTGGCTCGACCAGCAGGTCATATCCCTGAAGCACCCATGCCCCTGACGGATCGTAGCGGAACCAGACCCCCTCCAGCGCCACCGGCACCGGAGGGTCTGGCGCTGTACGCCGGGGGCGGGGATCGGGCTCCTGGGAAAGGATTTCCTGGGCCTTGGCCAACTGGGGCCGCAGGATCATGAGGGCCAGACTGGTGTGCACCACGGCCATCAGGGAACTGCTGAAGCCGCTACTGAGCTGGAGGAAGGCGAACAGTTTTCCGACCTTCAGGGTGCCATCCAGCAGGTGCCAGCCACCATGGATGAACAATCCGATGGCCAGGGCCTGGCTGACCAGGCCCATGGTCAGCTCCGACCAGAGGTTGATCCGGCCCCGGGTCCATTCCAGGGCCAGCACGGCCCGGCAACGGCCCCGCCAGCAGTCCAGGGCCTTGCCCTCGGCCCCGGCCCCCTTGAGGGTGCCTATGCCGGCCACCAGTTCGTTCAGAAGGCTGTGCTCCCGGGCCGCCGCTTCCACCTGCCTGGCCTGCAGCCGGGCCTCGATGCGGCCCACCACGACGGTCACCAGGGCCAGGAACACGGTGGCCAGGATGATCACCAGGGTGGGGCCCGGCAGCATGGCGAACATCACCGCCAGGTAGATGAACCCCAGGCAGCTGCTCAGGAAGACGCCCACCGTCTTGGTGGGCAGCAGGTCCCGGGCCGCCGCGAAACCGCCGAAGGCCTGCATGAGCTCGCCCAGCGTCCGGGCCTGCAGGAACGGGAACGGGCACCGCAGGACATGCTCCAGGAAGCCGCGCTCGGCGGACACATTCAGCCGGGTGGCCAAAAAGAGCAGCACCCGCTCCTGGATCCAGCCGATCCAGACCTGGTGAAGCGTGGCCAGGAGCATTCCGGCCACCACCAGACTGAGCAGGGAGCGCGCCCCATCCGGAAGCGCCCGGTCCATGATGAGGGCCGTGATGGCGGGAGTGAGGAGGGCCATGCCCTGAAGCAGCAGCAGCGCAGCCCCGGCCTGCATCAGGCATTTCGGTTGGGCCAGGAACAGCGGCTTCAGCCGGGCCCAGAGGGTTGCGCCCGGAGGCAGCCCGGGCGAAAGATCCAGGGCCTTGCCGGAAATCCGGCTGGCCATGGCAGCCTCTTCCAGGGGAAGGCTGCCCACGGCTGTTTCCAGCTGGAACTGCCGGTTCCGGAAACCCAGCAGAATGGCCCAGGTGCCCTCCCGCAGTTCCACCAGGGTGGGGCATTCCAGGAAGCGCAGGTCCCCATGCTGGAGCAGGGCGGCCCGGCCCTGGATGCCCAGGGCGTCCAGGGTCTCGACCATCTGCTCCGGCTCAGGGCCGGTCCAGTGGGCGTCCTTGAAGGCCTGGAAACAGCCTTCGTGGCCACGCTTGCGGATGAGCCGCCATAGCGCCTCATCCGCGGGGAAACCGGAAAACGCCGGGGCCTCAGGCATGGTCCGGCTCCGCCGCTGCGAGCAGTTCCCGGAACAGCCCGGGCACCCCCTGGAGGCCCAGGAACGTCCCTTCCTGGACGATCTTCCCGGCCTGGAGCACCAGGATCCGGTCCGCGTCCCGCACGGTGGCCATCCGGTGGGCGATGAGGATCCGGGTGCAGCCGAGCCGGGCGAGGTTGCCATGGACCCGGGCCTCGGTCGCCAGGTCGAGGGAACTGGTGGCCTCGTCCAGGAGCAGGATGGCCGGATCGTGGGCCAAGGCCCTGGCCAGGCTCAGGCGCTGGCGCTGGCCGCCGGAGAGCAGGCTGCCGCTCTCGCCCACTCGGCTGTCGAACCCCTTCGGCAGGTTGAGGATGACCTCCTCCACACAGGCCATCCGCGCGGCCCACAGGAGCCGGTCCTGGGACAGTCCCTCATCGTGAAGGGCGAGGTTGGCCCGGACCGTATCGTCGAACAGGAAGGTCTCCTGCATGACCACCCCGACCTGGTTGCGCACGGCCGCAAGATCCAGCTGGCGGAGGTCGCGGCCATCGAAGCGGACGGTGCCCTGGTCCGGGAGGTGCAGGCCGAGCAGCAGCCGCGCCAGGGTCGATTTTCCGGCCCCGGTCGGCCCGACCAGGGCCACCTTCTCTCCGGTCGCGATCCGGACCCTGATGCCATCCAGGACCGGGGTTCCCCCCGGCGCGTACCGGTAGGTCACGTCCTCGAGTTCGATAGCTCCCTTGAGACGCCCCGGGTCCCCGGTTCCGGTGGGTTCGACCGCGGTTTCCAGCACATCGTCCAGGCGCCTCAGGTGCGTGCCCAGGGACTGGAGCTGGAGCACGGCCCCCAGGAGCGACCCCATGGGTGCCGTGAACAGGCCCTGGAGCGTGAGGAAGGCCACGAACGTGCCCAGGGTCATCCGGTTGGCCAGGACCTCCTGGCCACCCACGGCGAACACCAGCAGGCCGGTCACGCCCTGGAACAGACCCAGGAACAAGCCTGAGACCCGGGCCAGCCGTTGGCGTTCCAGGCCATTGTTGACCCTCTCGGTCATCCGGTGGGCCCAGCGGTGCACCATCCGCCCTTCCGCCCCGCTGGCCTTGGTGGCCTCCAGCCCGGACAGCGCCTCGAGCAGGGCCGCGCCTTCGCGCCCCTCGGCCGCCAGCCCCGAGGCCAGCAACTGGCGGTTCCGGTCCCAGAGCACCGCCATCATGGCGACATCCATCAGGCTGATGGCGATGACCAGCCCGGCCAGCCTGGGGTGGTAGGCGATCATCAGCGCCGCGAAGCCCAGCAGCAGGAACCCGTCCAGCAGGGCGTTGACCGCCCGGGTGCTGAGCAGATCCTGCAGTTCGGCGTTGCTCTGGGCCCGCTGCACCAGATCGCCCGGGTCGCGCTGGAGGAAGAAGCCCAGGGGCAACCGCAGCAGGTGACCGAGAAACCGGCCCATGAGGGCGAAGTTCAGTTCCAGCTGCAGGCCAAGCACCACCCAGCTGCGCACCAGCCCCAGCACGCTGCTGGCGACCGCCGCCGAGCCCAGGCCCAGGGCCAGGCCCCAGAGCCAGGGTGCCTGCCTGGGCACCACGACCCGGTCCAGCAGCAGCTGGTTGGCCACCGGAAAGGCCAGGCCGACCACCTGCAGGGCCAGGGTGGCGAGGAAGATCTGGGCCAGTCCGGGCAGGTTGCGGCGGAAGACGGCCCGATACTTGGCCAGGCTGGGCCGGACCCGGGCGCGCCGGGCCAGGGCCCCGGTGGGGCCGAACACCAGCGCGGCACCGGTGAAGCTGCGCCCCAGCTCGTGCCGGTCCACCCGGCGCCGGCCATGGGCCGGATCCACCAGGGTGGCCGAGGCCCGGCCCAGCCGCTCCAAAACCACAAAATGGTCGAAATCCCAGTGGAGGACCGCCGGCAGCGGCAGCTGGGGCAACTGCTCCAGCTCCAAGCGCACCCCCCGCGCCTCCAGACCGTAGCAGCGAGCTGCCGTGACGATCGCCAGCGCGCTGGCGCCGTCCCGGGAAATGCCACAGGCCTGGCGGACTTCCGGCAGCGGCGCGTGGTGGCCATGGTAGGCCAGGATCATGGCCAGTGCGGCCGCGCCGCATTCGGTGGCCTCCATCTGGGCGATGAAATCCACACGTCTGCGCTGAAAGGGGGAACGGCCTGCTCGCTGCGCGCGCGAGGTTCCCCCCTGGGACCAGGGCCACCCGCGCCAGGCCATCAGCGCAACCACTTCCGCAGCGGATCCAGTTCGAGCCGGACCTCGTCTCCCGGGCGAACGAAGGCGCGGTCCTTCTCTTCCAGGAAGGCGATGTCCACCCGGATGCCCGAGCGGGGCCGCAGGATGCCTCGGGCCCGCCCGTTCACCTCCACCCGGCCAAAGAGGGAGGCCAGCAGCGCGGTCCCGATCCCGGAAAGGAACACCAGCAGCAGGGCCCATGTCCACGGCGGAGAGACCCGGACCAGACCTCGCCCCTCCTCGCTGCGCAGGGGATGCTGCAGGGCTTCCTGGCGGAACAGGTCCGGCGGCTGTTCATTCATGGTCACCCTTCATGCCAGCCCAGACGGCGGCTGGCGCTACCTTCTGGGTGACAGGTTTATTCCGGATGTTCCCATTCAATGCGATATCCAAAATCAAAAACAATAATAATTGAATTAAATAATGGCGCTCGTGTGATCGGCAGGTCCAGACCCTGGCATTTTGTTGCCTTTACCGGACCTCCATGGGCGTTGCACGGAACGCGTCCAACAAAAAATCATTGTTTATTTGGGCACCTAAGGAAGCCGGGCGCCATCCACATGACTACCTCGTAGCGGTGCTCGAGGCCAGCCAACCCAGCCTTATGGAGGTATCCATGTTCAGAAAGAGCAAGCATCGCCCCCTGAATCCCACCCAGCTTGCCCGAATTGCGGACCGGGATCTCGGCGCCGTGGTCGGCGGGATGTTCGGTCAGCCCATGGGGTCACGGTCGGCGGGGCCTGTCCCACCGCCCATCAAATTCCCCCCACTGCCACCGATTCCGCAGCAAGCGTCCTTCCGGGTGGCCATGCCGCCCCCGCCCTCGCCCTTCAGCGTGTCCACGTTCACCACCGGCGGCACCGGCCAGAGCCCGCAACACATGGTCCACGCCTCCTTTGACAACGGCCGGGTGTTCGCCAATACCACCGTGTTCACCCCCGCGGTGCCGGCCATTCCACCGCTGCCCAGCATCACCGGGAACCCCACCCCGGCGCTGCAGACGCATCAGGCCAATGCCGGAATCTACTTCAGATTCTAGCCAGCCGCCATAAGGGCCGGCTCCCGCCCAGGCGGGAGCCGGATGGCCTCCAGGCGGGCGCCACGTGCCCGGCCGGGGAGGGGAAAGGAAGACAGGCCCATGCGCCAAGCCACCACCCTCTGGATCCTCCTGGCCAGCCTCGGCCTGCCCGGGACGCCCCTGCGGGCCGAACCGCGCCAGCACCCGGCGGCCTCGGTCATCGAGTTCAGCGAGGACGGGCTCCCCATCATCCAGGTGGTGCTGCACGCCCTGAAGCCCCCGGGCAAGACTCGGACCTGCCGGTTCCTGGTGAGCACCGGGCAGGATGCCACGATCATCGACGATTCCGTGCCGACGGAGTTCTACTGGGATGCCAGCGGCACGACCTCCTTTCCGGATGCGGCCGGGGCCAGCCATGCTTTGCCCGCGGTCCTGGTGAAACGGCTGGAGGTCGCCGGCCTGATGCGGGACGGGGTCGCCGGGGCCCGGGCCGACCTGAAGCAGGCCGTGAGCGCTGGCCTGGATGAGCCGGTGGACGGCATCCTGGGCATGAGCTTCCTCAGCGGAACCCGGTTCGTCTATGACCCGGGGGCCGGGCGGATCCTCTGGTGGCAGGAGCCCGCGCCGGGCGTGACCCTGCCCCTGGTCTACTCGGCGAATCACCTTCCGCTGGCCATGCTCACGGTGGGCACCACCCAGGTGCCGACCTCGCTGGATATCGCGCGGATGGGCGGGCTGGACCTGCCCTGGAGCCTGAAGCCTGCCGGCGAGGGCCAGACGGTCCACAGCCAAGTTATGCTGGGCGATGCCACTCCGGGCCAGTTCCACGAGCTCGGACGGGTGGAAGCGGGCGCCGGCGCCTGGACCCGCGTCCGGACCTACTTTCAACAGGGCATGGCCGATGGGGGCATCGGCCAGGATGTCTGGTCCGCCGCCCCGGCAGGCTTTGATTTCATCCAGGATCGCCTGACGCTGCACCTGGACGCGGCCGGCAGGCTGCCGATCCGGGCCCAGGCCCGGCTCACCCTGCCCGTGTTCTGGGACCGCAGCGGCCCCTCGCCGCGCCTGATCGTGATGGCGGTGAAGGCCGGCAGTCCCATGGCCGAGGCCGGCTGCCGGCCTGGGGATGAGCTGGTCCGTGCCGGCACCTTGTCCGGGCGGGCCCTCAATCGGCGCAGCCTCATGGCCCTGATGGACCAGGCGAAACCCCATGCCTGGATCGTGCTGCGGGAGGGCAAGCCCGAGCAGTTGCGCATGTTCGAGGCGAAGCAAGGGGACTGATTCAGTGTTCCGCTGTTCAGATCGAACGACAACGCCCCCGCGCACCAAGATGGCACGGAACGACTCGCCTGGGCGGCCCACCCTGATGGGAAAGCCCTCTCCACCCCCCCCGATGAAACCTTTCCAGCCCCTGATCCACCTATGGAGCGCCGGACCTGGATGCGCACCCCAGGCAAGAGGCTCGGAGACCCACCCGCCGTGATTTTCACCTCAACCATAGGCCATCACCTTTTGTGAGGAAACGGACATGAACCTTGATCGATCCCTGCTTGCTCCCCAGGCGCTCTGCCCCGAGGACCTGAATGCCATTCACGGTGGCATGTTCGGGCCCTTCATCAACAGTCCCGCCCGCCGCCCCCCGGTGCCGCCGGCTCCAGCCCCGGTGAACCCGGTTACCTTCCGCTCGGTGGCGGTTGCGGTGACGGAAGGGGCGACGGCCGGCTATCTGGGTGCAGCCGCCGCCGGGTTCCCCCACCAGGCCAGGATTCCGGTTGCGGCCGGCACCGGCCTTGCAAATGGCTTGGCGCACGGCGCAGGAGGTGTGGTCCAAGCCCTGCCGAGTCCCGGTCCAAGTCCCATTCCGGCCAACTTGAACGTGGCCGCGACAAGTCGCAATCCTTTGGGCCCAAAGCATTACATGTAGGCCCCCGGGAGTCTGCCCGACCATGGACCCCTCAGCAGCCAAATCCGCAGCATCAACGGGCGTAACGTATTGTGTCCGAATCGGAATCCTGGTCGCATTGATGGTGATGCTGGCGCGGGCCGGCAACCGGGATTTGCGGCGGGCCGCCTTACTGGGGATGCTATCGGTCGTGGCCGGTTTTTTATTCATTCCCAGGCCGCAGTGTCCAAGATGTGGCCGGCTGCGTCCCCGCTACAGCGAACCGTCCACCCTTTCGGACCTTTGCCGTAACCGCTGGCGCTGCCCCAGATGCCAGGCCCATGTGGGAAGAAAGGGGCAACTACTGGATTAGGGGCTGTCGGCAAACCAGGAACAATTGCGGACAATGATAAAGGGGTCGGTTTTAGGGCGGGCAGATCCCGTTTCATCCCAAACATCGGTGTTCATCCCTGTTCCAGCAGGGCTGGCGCAGGGGTGGGTCGGCGCACAGGTTACTGGATGTCCTTGACCTCTAGTTCCATATCTCCGGTTCCCTTGCCGGGGCTTATGCCCAGCCTGCGAACCTCTATCTTTGCCTTGCCGAAATTGATGAGGAGGCAGGTTGGAAGGCCTGTCGCTCGCAGGTCGTTCAGGCCCTGGGCGACATCAACATCGCTCAAGGCTGAATGGCTTTGACCTCAACGATGCTTTTGCAACAGATAGAGCACTGCTCTATCTGTTGCAAAAGTGCCTTCAACGATGAGGTCGGCCTTGTAATGCCCAACTTTCTCCCCCTCGTAGAGCACTTCGATCGACTGCCGCTGAACAAAGACGATCTTGGCTCTGCGGAGTTCGAAGGCCAGGGCGTTTTCGTGGACCTTCTCGACGAACCCGTGGCCCAGGGTATTCGCGGCATTGGCTGCGCACGCCCATCCGCCTGCGGCGGACCGCTGCACACGCAGTGCGTGCGCAGCTTGGGCACCATTCGCCGAAGGCGAATAGGACCGCATCGGCGCAGCCGATGCCGGCCCCGAAGGGGTGAGGCCCGCAGGGCCGAATCAGCCTGCGCGCCACTGCCGATCGGAAGTTCGAATCTCTCCTCCCGGCAACGAAAAGGGAGCACCTTTTGGGGGTGCTCCCTCTTGCTTATTGGTCGGGGCGAGAAGATTCGAACTTCCGACCTCTCGGTCCCGAACCGAGCGCTCTACCAGGCTGAGCCACGCCCCGACGAAGTGATAGGTTACCTCACCCGGAGCGTCCGGTCCAGTCCCCTTTGCCCTGTTCGCGCAAAAGGTTGAGCACGGCCGCCAGCGGATCCGCCTGGACCGGCCGGGCCGGTGCGGCTTCGGCCGGGGGCGGATCACAGGGAACGATCTCCAGCCCCCGGAACTTGAGGTGCCACAGGCGTTCCAGACGGGCCTGCAGCTGCGGCCAGATGGCGGCGGCGGTCTGCCGCAGGCTGGGGATCACCTCCGCATGCCAGCAGCCCACCAGCAGGACGCCCCGGTGGGCCCGCAACAGCCGGGTCTGGCGTACCAGGGTGGGGCCCACCACCAGCAGCCAGGCCCGCCGGAGCCGGGCCTCCACCCGGGCCTCGGCCTGGGCGGCCCGATCCGGACCCGCCGCCAGGGCGCTGAGCGGTTCCAGGCCGCCGCTGCCCCGGCGCCGGACGAAGGCATCACCGGAGAGCCGCCTCACTGGGGCCACCGGGGCGGCGGCTGGGAGCTGCAGGCCCGCTCGTCATTGAACAGCACCGGCGCGGCCAGCACCGGGATCATCTGTTCCGCCGTTTCGTCGTACAGGGTCTGGATCAGGTGGTGCAGGGTGCCGGCCTGGCGGAACAGCACCTCGTCCACCGTGCGCACCAAGCTGGCCGGAATGGTGTTGGCCTCGCAGAAGGCCACCACCGCGGCCACTGTCTGCCCCTGGAAGTGCCGACCCAGGACCGCCACCAGGCGTTCCCGGTCCAGCACCCGGCCGCGGTTGGCGCGCCAGCCCGACTCCTGGTCCAGATCGATGCCGACCCACAAGGCCAGGATCTCGAACTGGTGGTCGTTGCCCACCCCGATGGCCACCTCTCCGTCGCTGCAGGCGAAGGTCTGGTACGGCACGATCTGCGGATGGGCGTTGCCCATCCGTTCGGGCGGCTTGCCGGTCATGAGCGCGCCCGCGCCCACGTTCACCAGCCCCGCCAGGGCCGCCTCCATGAGCGGCACCTCCACGTGCAGGGCCTCCCCGGTGCGCTCCCGGTGCAGCAGCGCGGCCTGGATGCCGTTGGCGGCGTACAGCGCGGCCAGCACGTCCACCAGGGCCACGCCCACCTTCATGGGCCGCCCCTCGGGCTCCCCGGTGACCGACATCCAGCCGCTGGCGGCCTGGAGGATGAAATCGTAGCCGGGCCGGCGGGCGTAGGCCACGTCCGAGGCGAAGCCCCGGATGGAGGCCAGGATCAGCTTGGGGTGGCGGTCATGGATGCGGTCCCAGGTGAAGCCCTGGTCCTCGGCGGCGTCCGGCAGGAAGTTCTCCACCAGCACGTCCGCGGCGGCCAGCAGGGCCTCCAGCTGGTCCCGGTCCGCCTTGGCGTGCAGGTCCAGCCTGAGCGCGTGCTTGCCCCGGTTGGCGCAGCGGAAGTAGGCGCTTTCGCCACCTTCACCCTGGTCGAAGGGCGGGCCCCAGCCGCGGGTGGGATCCCCCTTGGGCGGCTCCACCTTGAGCACCTCGGCGCCGAAGTCCGCCAGCAGCTGGGTGGCGAAGGGCCCCGCCAGGATGCGGGACAGGTCCAGGATCTTGAAATGGCCAAGGGGCTTGGGCACGGCTCGGATTCCTCAGGCGGCGCCCCTGGGCGCGGCGGTGGCGGGCAGGTCGAACATCAGGAAAACGCCCAAGCCGCGACGGGCGCAGGCGGGCCGAAGATCAGGGGAGCGTCCTAAGGATACGCTCAATGGCGACCGCCTTGCGGCCTTCGGTGCGCACCAGCACCCCGTGCAGCTGCAGATCGCCGGTGGCCACCTCGAACCGGTCGCCCTTGGCCTTGAGGAAGCGGCTGAGGCTGTTCTCCTTCTTCATGCCGATCACTCCCGCGTAGGGCCCGACCATGCCGATGTCGCTCACGTAGGCGGTGCCCCCGGGCAGCACCTTGGCGTCCAGGGTGGGCACGTGGGTGTGGGTGCCCACCACCGCCGCCACCCGCCCGTCCAGGTACCAGCCCATGGCCTGGGCCTCGCTGGTGGCTTCCGCGTGCATGTCCACCAGCACCAGGTCGGCCCTTTCCCGGGCCAGCACCGCGTCGGCGCCCCGGAACGGGTCGTCGCAGATGGGCATGTGCACCCGCCCCATCAGGTTGATGACCAGCACCTCCAGGCCCTCGGGGGTGTGCAGCTTCACGTAGCCGTTCCCGGGCGTCCCGGGCGGGAAGTTGGCCGGCCGCAGCAGCCGCGGCTCCTTCTGGAAGCAGGGAACAATGTCCTTCACGTCGAAGGCGTGGTTGCCGGTGGTGATCACGTCCACCCCCAGGTCGTCCAGCCATTCCCGGGCGATCCGCTCGGTGATGCCGTTGCCGTGGGCGGCGTTCTCGCCGTTCACCACCACGAAATCCAGCGCAAGCTCCCGCCGAAGCACCGGCACGAACGCCTCCACGAGCCTCCGTCCAGGCTCCCCTACCACGTCGCCCAGGAAGAGAATTCGCATGCCTCATGGTAGGACTCTGTCCTCGCAATAGGAAGCCCCGCCTGTTGCGCTAAGCTGAGTGTCGTAAGCAGCGCACCGTTTTTCTCAGGCACTTCGGCCCAACTGCTGGCATGGATTCCGTGTCAGTTACCTTCTACGCCTGCCCGGCCCCCCCGCCCAGGCTTCTTCTGCCGAGCCCCGCATGCCCAACTGGTTTCGCCCCCTTCTTTCCCTGTTCTTCGCCTGCGGGCTGGCCGCCCAGACCCCGGCCACCATGCCGGTGCAGGATATCCGGCCGGGCATGAAGGGCCAGGGCCGCACCGTGTTCCAGGGCGGCAAGATCGACCGCTTCAACTTCGAGGTGCTGGGCGTGCAGCGCAACATGGAGCCGGGCCGGGCCATCATCATGATCCGGGCCAGCGGCGGGCCCCTGGCCGAGACCGGCATCCTGCAGGGCATGAGCGGCTCCCCCTGCTACATCGACGGCAAGCTGGTTGGCGCCTTGGCCATCGGCTTCCCGTTCGAGAAGGAGCCCATCGGCGGCATCACCCCCATCGCCGAGATGCTGGACCAGCTGCGCGATCTGCCCGACACCCCGTCCAGCCGCACCCCGCTCATCCTGCCCAGGCTGGCGCCGCCGGCCGTGCTGAAGAACGTGCTCACCGGCACCATGATCCCCATGGCCGAGCTGATGGCGCCGGTGGGGGGCCCCGACGGCGCCGCCGCCCTGCCCATCCCGGTGTTCGGCACCGACCTGGTCCCCGAGGCCCGGAGCTTCTGGAACGGCACCCCGCTGAACTTCATGGCGGCCCCCATGGCGGCCGCCGCCGGCGGCGGCGAGGCCAGCCCGCTGGAGCCCGGCGGCATGGTGGCCATCAACCTGGTCCAGGGCGACATGGTCATGTCCGGGGCCGGCACCATCACCTACGTGGCCGGCAACAAGCTGCTGCTGTTCGGCCACCCCCTGTTCAACCTGGGTGCGGTGGACCTGCCCATGTGGTCGGCCACCGTGGCGGCCTCCATGCCCAGCTACCAGTCCTCCTTCAAGCTGGCCGCCCCGGTGGCCCCCATCGGCGCCCTGCGCCTGGACCGGGCCGCGGGCGTGGCCGGCCTGGTGGGTGCCGAGGCCCGCATGATCCCCCTGCGCATCGGCCTGAACCTCAGCGGCAAGCGGATGCTGAACTTCAAGTTCGAGCTCATGGACCAGCCGGTCATCACCCCCAACCTGGCCGCCAGCGTGCTGGCCCAGACCCTGGCCACCCACGTGCGCGGCATGGGCCTGCAAAGCCTGTCGCTGCAGGGCAACATCAAGATCGCGGGCCAGCCGCCCGTGCTCATCGAAAACATGGTGGCCGATCTCAGCGCCAACCGCATGGCCGCCTATCTGGGCTCGATCCTGCAGTTCCTCACCCTGAACCCGTTCGAGCGGCCGATCATCGAAGGCATCACCCTCACCGTCAAGGCCGAGGAGCGGCTGGACCTGACCGCCGTGGCCGGGGCCCGCCTGCTCAAGGCCCGGGCCAAGCGCGGGGAAAGCCTTCCGGTACTGGTCACCCTGCAGAACATCCAGGGAGTGCGGGAGACCGCCAGCTTCAACCTGGCCGTGCCGCCCAGCGCCCGGGTGGGCAAGGCCACGCTCATGGTCGGCGACGGCTTCAGCCTCATCAGCGCCGATCCCGATGAACGGTCCGTGGAAATGAACAACCTGCCCGATATGCTGCGGGTCCTGAACGGCGCCATGAAGAACAACCACGTCTACGGGCTGCTGGTGCAGGCCGTGCCCGGCGCCGGACTGCGCGGCGCCCGCATCGAAGGGGTGCCGCCCACGGTCAGCAGCCTCCTGGAAAGCGACGGGGATGCCGCCGGCAACCGCCTGCAGCGGCAGATCATCAGCCGCGCGGTGCTGCCGCTGGAGCGGGAGGTGCGGGGCATGGTCAGCCTGGATCTGGATATCGAATAGCAGCGCGCGGCCTGGCCAGCCTGAGGCTGGACCGCGAATGACCGGAGTCGGCCGTCAACCCAGTAAGCTAGCAAAGAGGATCACTACCCATGCGCATTGCCACGAGAATCCTGGGAACCGGCCTGGTGGCCGCCGTGAGTCTGGTGCGGGCCGAACAGCCATCGGCGACCTTCAACACCTTCAATGACTGGACCAGCTCGGACTTCAAGGGCGTGCGCATCGAGGCCGACGGCCGGATCCGCCTGGGCCCCAACGTGCGCCGCGTGGCCCAGCTGCCCGAAGGCGTGGTGTGGGCCGCGGTGTCCGACGGCGCCAGCGGCGCCTACCTGAGCGCCGGCAACGAGGGCAAGCTGTTCCACTACACCGCCGGCCAGATGAAGCCCCTGGCCCAGGTGAAGGGCGGCATCGTTTTCGCCATGGCCATGGTCGGCCAGGACCTGATGGTCGCCCCCAGCGGCGAAGGCAAGGTGTTCCGGGTCACCCCCGGCGGCGACGTGAAGCCCTTCTGCGATCTGGAGGCCCGGAACGTGTGGGCCATGGCCGTGGACGGCAAGGACCTGCTGGTGGCCGGCGGCGGCGAGCGGGGCGCCGTGCTGATCCTGGCCCGGGAAGGCACCAGCCGGAAGCTGAGCACCATCCCCGAAGAGACCGCCTTCACCTGCCTGGCCCCGGACGGCCAGCAGGGCTACTACCTGGGTACCCATGGCCGCGGGCTGCTGCTGCACTACACCGGCGTGCGCGCCGATGACCGGATGGAAACCCTCATGGCCACCGGTTTCGAGGAAGTGCGGGCCCTGGCGGTGGACAACGGCCAGCTGTACGCCGGAGCGGTCTCCGGCCAGCCCAGCAAGGCTATCCCGGGCGCCACCCCGGGCGCCCCCCTTGGCATCCTGGAGCACCGGGAGGGCTACCTGCCCGACCCCGGGCCCAGCCCCCGCTCGGCGGTGATCCGCCTGGGCCGGGACCGGGTGCCGGAAACCCTGTGGCAGAGCAACCTGAACCAGATCTTCGCCCTGACCGTATGGAACGGCCAGCTGCTGGTGGGCACCGGCAACCGCTCCCGGCTGTTCGCCATCCCCCTGGCCCCGGCCGCCCGGAGCGAGAACCCGTTCGCGGCCCTGGACGATCTGGGCACGGCCCAGGCCACCGCGTTCCTGCACGTGGGCACGGATCTGCTGGCGGTGGGCTCCAACCCCGCCGAGCTGCACCTGCTGGGCGAAACCCAGGCCACCGAAGGCACCATCGACAGCCGCATCCTCAAGGCCGCCCCCCTGGGCGACTGGGGCCGCAGCTACCTGGACGCGGACACCCCCGCCGGCACCAGCGTGACCCTGCAGTCCCGCACCGGCTCCACCGAAACCCCGGACAGCACCTGGAGCCCCTGGACCCCGCCCCTGCGCAGTGGCGAGCGTCCGGTCGTGCCCCCGGCCCGGTTCGCCCAGTTCCGCCTGCACCTGGCCAGCACCCGGGGCGGCGCCTCGCCGACGGTGGAATCCGTGCGGGTGCACTGGGCCAACCGCAACCTGGCACCGGTATGGGAGGGCGTGGATGTCCTGCCGACCGGACTGGTGCTCACCCGCAACGCCCCGGCCGAGGACATCGGCATCGAGCGCGTGCCCCTGGAAACCCAGAAGCTGATCCCGGCCATGGGCTACGCCGGCGGCGAAAAGCGCAGCTTCCGCCGGGGCGCCCAGGCCTTCCTGTTCAAGGTGAGCGATCCCAACGGCGATACCCTGCAGTACGACATCCGGCTGCTCCCGGACACCGGCGCCCCCATCCGCCTGGAGACCGGCTGGCGGGAGAAGTTCTTCACCTTCGATACGCTGGTGGTGCCGGACGGCAGGTACCGGCTGGAGATCACCGCCTCCGACCGCGGCAGCCAGCCCTTCAACACGGCCCTGAGCGCCACCTGGCGGACCCCGTCCTTCACGGTGGACCACACCCCTCCGGTCATCTCCGCCCTGACCGCCGTGCCCGAAGGCAACGGCGTGCGGGTGCGCTTCCAGGCCCGGGACGAGGCCTCCCTGCTCAAGGAGGCCGCCCTGTCCGCCGACGGCGGGGCCTGGCTGCAGGTGGTGCCCGAGGACGGCCTGTTCGACGCCCGGGACAAGACCTTCAGCGTCCTGGTGCCCCGGGAGCAGGTCAGCGGCAGCCGGGTGCTGGTGCGGGTCACCGACGCCAAGAACAATGAGGAGACCGCCAGCGCGCTCATCGGGGCGGCCAAGAAGCCCTGAGCGAAAGTCGCCGCACCCGGATACTTATATACAGGAATAAATAAGGTTGGCGATGTGACAACCGCCGCCCAGGCTCGGTGCTACCATCAGGCCAAGCCATCACAGGGAGATTCTATATGTTGCGTTGGGGCATTCTATCGACTGCCAACATCGGCCAGAGCTGGACCATCCCCGGCATCCTGGACGCGGACAACGGCGTCATCACCGGCATCGCCAGCCGCGATCCGGAACGGGCCCGGCAGGTGGCGGACCGGTTCGGCATCCCGCACAGCTTCGGCTCCTACGAGGCGCTGCTGGCCTCCCCGGAGATCGACGCGGTCTACATCCCGCTGCCCACCTCCCAGCACGTGGAATGGACCCGCAAGGCCGCCGAGGCCGGCAAGCACGTCCTGTGCGAGAAACCGATCTCCCTCAAGGCGGAGGAGATCGCTTCGCTCATCGAAGCGCGGGACCGCAACCACGTGGTGGTGGCCGAGGCCTTCATGGTGGTCTACTCGCCGGTGTGGAACCAGGTCCGCAAGCTGATCGCCGACGGCGCCATCGGCCGCCTGAAGCACGTGCAGGGCGCGTTCACCTACTTCAACCGCGATCCGCGCAACATGCGCAACCAGGTGGGCCTGGGCGGCGGCGCGCTGCCGGACATCGGGGTCTATCCCACCGTGACCACCCGCTTCGCCACCGGCCGCGAGCCCCTGCGGGTGCAGGCCACCGTGGAGCGCGATCCGGAATTCGGCACGGACACCTATTCCAGCATCCGCGCCGATTTCGGCGATTTCGAGCTGAGCTTCTACCTGTCCACGTGCCTGGCCGATCGCCAGAGCATGGTGTTCCACGGGGAAAAGGGCTACATCGAGGTCAAGTCGCCCTTCAACGCCTGCGGCTTCGGCGCCGAGGAAGTGGAACTCACCTCCCAGAACCACGGCACCTCCCAGGTCTTCCGGTTCCCGGACCAGCGCCAGTACCGGCGCGAGGCGGAAGCCTTCGCCCGGGCCGTGGCTGGCGAGCCGGTGGAACTGTTCACCCTGGAAAGCTCGGTCCTGAACCAGAAGGTGATCGACGCGATCTACCGCGCGGGCGAGCATGACGGCTGGGAGGCCGTGTAGCCGGCCGGGAGCGGCGCCCGGGCCGCCCGCGGCGCCGCCTCAGCCCACCTGGCACGGGCCCAGGGCCTGCTCCACCACGTCCTTGAGCATCTTCAGGGTGTACGGCTTGGGCAGGAACCCGGCCAGGCTGGCGGTGGGCAGGTCCCGGGCCACATCGGTTTCGTTGAAGCCACTGCACAGCACGACCTTCAAGGCCGGCGCCCGTTCGGCCAGCAGCCGTGTCGCCTCGCGGCCGTCCATGCGCGGCATGGTCAGGTCCATGAGCACCAGGAAGAACGCTTCCGGATGGGCCTCGACGCGCTCCACCGCCTCCCGTCCGTCCCGGGCGGTGACCACCGGGTAGTCCAGGGCGCCCAGCAGTTCGCTGGTCGCTTCCAGGATGTCGGGCTCGTCGTCCACCAGCAGGATGCTGCCCCGGGGCACCGCGGGCCGCGGCTGCGGCCAGACCGGATCGGCCGCGGGCGGTTCGGCCACGGCGGCCGGGAAGAAGATCTTGAAGGAGGAACCCTCCCCGGCCCGGCTGCGGATGCGGATCCCGGCGTTGTGGCTCTTCAGGATGCCCAGCATGGCCGACAGCCCCAGGCCCCGGCCGGAGAACTTGGTGGTGAAGAACGGGTCGAACAGCCGCCGCCGGGTCTCCGCGTTCATGCCGCAGCCGGTGTCCGCCACCTCCAGGGTGACGTACGGGCCGGGCAGCAGCGCCCAGCCGTGGTGCTCCACCAGCTCCTGGGGGTCCGCCAGGTGTTCCAGCCCCGTGGTCAGGGTGATGCAGCCGTCCCGGTCGCCGATGGCTTCGGAGGCGTTGGTCACCAGGTTCATGATCACCTGCTGGATCTGCGCCGCGTCCGCCTCGATGGGCGGAATCAGGAACTCCAGCCGGTAGTCCAGCCGCACCCGCTTGGAGATGGAGACCTCCAGGAGGCGCGGCATCTCCTCAGCGATCTGGTTGAGGTTCAGCTTGTTCACGGTGATCCGGCCCTTGCCGGAATAGGCCAGCATCTGCCGGGTCAGGTCCGAGGCGCGCCGCAGGGTCTTTTCGATCTTGAGCAGGAACGGCGCCGCGGCCGGCTCCGGGCGCATGTGCATCTGCGCCAGCTCCAGGTTGCCGCCGATGGCCGAAAGCAGGTTGTTGAAGTCGTGGGCGATGCCCCCGGCCAGCACCCCGAGGCTCTCCAGCTTCTGGGCCCGGCGCAGGGCCTCCTCGGTGTTGCGCAGTTCCGTCACATCCTGGACCGTGCCGCGCAGGCAGTACGGGCGTCCGGTCGCGTCCAGGTCCACCTCCAGGCGCGCGTGCAGGAACCGCGAACTGCCGTCCAGGGCCAGGGCCCGGAAGCCGGTGGGCTGGACCTCGTGCCCCTCCAGCCCCCAGCGCAGGGACCGGCGCAGGCCGGAGCGGTCATCCGGGTGGGTCCGCTTCAGCACGGTGCGCAGGGACGGCTCGACCGCCCCGGGCAGTTCCCCGAGGATCCGGAACATCTGATCGGACCAGTGCACTTTCCCGGCGCGGGGGAGCCATTCCCAGTTGCCCAGGGCGGCCAGCGCCTGGGCCTTGGCCAGGCTGTCCTGGCTCTTCTTCAGCGCTTCCTGGTTCCCCCGGAGCGCCGCCAGGGCCGCATCCAGGGCCCGGGCGCGCCGGGCCAGCTGCCGCCTGAGGGCCCAGGCCCAGGCGCCCAGCCCCAGCACCAGGACCGCCAGCAGCTTTGGGGTGGCCTCACCCATGATGGAATCCATTTATGAAATGATAGTTCTCGTTCATCATGAATGCGGCGATCCAAAGGTCTAGCGAATATTCAGGTCGAAGGGCATGCGCGCGTAGATTCCGCGTGGGTCGTTCAGGGCCTCGACCGTGCCAAGCAACTGCTCATACCTGGCGCGCAGCTCGGCGGCGGGCCCGCCCAGGCTGCTACTGGTCAGGCTGACCCCCTGGTCATCGCCGCCGCCCACGAACCGCAGCAGCCGGTCCAGGGTGGTCCGGGGCTCCAGGGGCGAATCCACCCGGTAGTCATGCTCGATCTTCGCCTTCTGGGCGGCCCAGCGGATGGCATCCTCGATCCCGCCCAGCTGGTCCACCAGCCCCAGCTTCTGCGCCTCCCGGCCGGACCAGACCCGGCCCTGGGCGATGTGGTCCACCTGCTCCCGGGTCATCCCCCGGCTGGCCGAGACCCGGTCCAGGAACTGGGCGTAGACGTTGTCCACCAGGGACTGCACCCGGGCCAGCTCGGCCTCGGTCTTGGGCCGGGTGATGGTGGTGAGGTCGGCCAGCCGGGAGGTCTGGACGCTGTCCCAGTTCACCCCGTGCGCCTGGGCCAGCTTCTGCACGTTGGGCAGCAGTCCGAACACCCCGATGGACCCGGTGATGGTGGTGGGCTCGGCGAAGATCCGGTCGCCATAGGTGGAGATCCAGTAGCCGCCCGAAGCGGCCAGGTGGCCCATGGACACCACCACCGGCTTGACCCTGCGGGTCAGGATCACCTCCCGCTGGATCAGGTCGGAAGCCAGGGCGCTGCCGCCGGGGCTGTTGACCCGCAGCACGATGGCCTTCACCTGCGGGTCCAGGCGCAGCTTGCGCAGATCCCGGCTGAGCCGCTCGCCCCCAAGCTGCCCGCTCCGGCCGTTGCCGTCCACGATCTCGCCTTCGGCGAACACCAGGGCCACCCGGTTCCGGCCCTGCTCGGGGACCGGGATGCGCATGTAGGCCTCCAGGTCCATCTGCGGGAAGTCCTGGTCGGCCACCCGGTGTCCGGACAGGCCCTTGAGCTCGTCCAGCACCTGGTCGGGGCTGGCCAGCTGGTCCACCAGGCCGGCCTTGAGGGCCTCCTGGGCGGTCATGATGCCGCGGGTGTCGGACAGGGATTGGAGATCCGCCGGGGCCAGGTGGCGATCAGAGGCCACCGATTCCTTCCAGTCATCCCAGATGTCCCCGAACAGGGCGGTCAGCTGCTCCCGGTTGGCGTCGCTCATGCGGTCCAGCAGATAGGGCTCCACGGCGCTCTTGTACTTGCCCACCCGGGTCACCTGCACCTCGATGCCGAGCTTCTTGAGGGCGCCGGCGAAGAACATGGGCTCGGTGGCCAAGCCGGTGATATCCATCTCCCCGGCCGGATTCGCATAGAGCTTGCTGGCCCCGGCGCAGAGATAGTAGTCCCAGCGGCTCCACACGTGGTTGTAGGCCAGCACCGGCTTGTGCGATACGGCCTTGAAGCGGAGGATGGCCTCGCGCAGCTCCTTCAGGGCCGCCGGCCCCGAGCCGTAGCCCTGGGCCGACACGTTGCCGGTGAGGTAGAGCGCGCTGATCGCCCGGTCCGTGGCGGCCCGGTCCAGGGCCTGGAGCACCCCGGTCAGGGGCAGCACCCCGCCTTCGGACTCGCCCACCGCCCGCTTCAGCAGGCCGGCCGGGTTGGGATCCTGCACCGACTCCTGGAAGTTGTTGGACAGGTTCAGCACCAGCACCGTCCGGGGCGCCACCACGGACTTGCCGGTGGTGGCGGACAGCACCAGCCCCACCGCCAGCACCAGGCCCAGGGCTCCTCCCACGAACAGCACCAGTGCGACCAGCGAGGCCAGCATCGAGCGGAAGAAATCCTTCATGTGTTGCTCCCTACGGTGCTCCATGATCGCACAGGCACCCCGCCCTGTTTAAATCATACCAAAGTGGTAAACTATATTTCCGAAGGAGCCCACCATGGCCAACTATCCGGAATTCCAGGTCGCCCCCATGCGCGAGGAACTGGTGCAGGCAGGTTTTCAGCAACTCATGAGCCCGGGCGACGTGGACACAGCCCTCGCCCGTCCGGGCAGCACCCTGCTGGTGGTGAACTCCGTCTGCGGCTGCGCCGCCGCCGGCGCCCGCCCCGGGGTGCTCCAGGCCCTGCGCCAGGGCCTGCACTTCGATCACCTGGTCACCGTCTTCGCCGGCATGGAGACCGAGGCCACCCGGCAGGCCCGGGAGTACTTCGAAGGGGCGGCGCCCAGTTCCCCGCAGGCGGCCATCCTCCAGGACGGGCGTCTGGTGCATCTCATGGGCCGCGCCGCCTTCCTGGAGCGCTCGCCCGAAGCCATCGCCCAGGCCCTGGTGGCCGCCGCCAGCACAGTCGGACGGCCCGCCTGACTTAGCCGGACGGGAAAACAAGCAACTGTCCTCCCCGTCGCGGGATAACTAACAATTAGGACAGCTCATTTTACATATCGGCGACAGCCTGGGATCATGGACGCATGGTTTGTCGTCCGCTGCTCCTGCTTTTGTGCACCTTTCCCCTCTGCGCCGCTCCCCCCCCGCCGGACCCCGCCCCTTCCTTCGTCGCCGCCCCGGTGCGGGTGGACCTGACCCAGCTGTTCGCCACCGCCGAGCGGGCCACCCCCCGGGTGCCGCCTGGGGTGGAGACCTGGACCAACCTCCCGGGCCCGGCCCTGGGCGGCGCCACCTACCGGTTCGACCTCTACCGGGACCCCCTGCAGTTCACCCTGAACGGCAACCGGCTGCAGGTGGACACCACGGTCAACTACTGGCTGCAGGTGGGCCTGCGCATGAAGGGCTGGGTCAAGGGCGTGGCCGGCTGCGGCATGGCCCCGGAAAGCTACCGCCGGGTGCGGCTGGGCCTGACCGCCGAGCTGGGCCTGACGCCGGACTGGGGCCTGGACCTGAAGATCACCCCCACCGAACCGGTCAAGCTGGATGCCTGCCAGGTTACGGCCCTGGGCTACGACATCACCGACAAGGTGCTGGCCGGCGTCCGGGACGCCCTGCTCAAGGCCGCCCAGGGCATGGAGCAGCAGGTGCGCGCCTCGACCCAGCTCCGCCAACGGGTGGAAGGCGCCTGGGCCCAGGCCCAGCAGCCGCTGGAGCTGGGCCCGGGCGTACACCTGCTGCTCAACCCCGAGCGGGTGCGGCTGGCCCCGCTGCGCAGCGAAGGCAGCCTGCTGATCATCACCCCCGAAATCCAGGCCCGGCCCAGCCTGTCCCTGGGCGCGGCCCCGGTGGTCGCCGCCCGGCCGCTGCCGCCCCTGGATCTGACCCCGGCCCCCATCCAGCCGGGCTTCCAGCTCCAGGTGGCTTCCGACCTCAGCTACCAGGAGGCCACGGCCCAGCTGGCCCGGCAGATGGTCGGCCAGCATTTCAGCACCGACAAGGGCGCCTTCGATGTGACCCAGGTGGCGGTGGCCAGCCGGGGCGACGCCCTGCTGTTGTCCGTGGGGCTCAAGGGCCGCGTGGACGGGACCCTCAACCTGGTGGGACACCCCCGGTTCGATCCGGCCACCGGCACCCTGCGCATGGAGGATCTGGACTACACCATGGAGAGCCGGAGCTGGATCACCAAGCTGGGCCTGTGGCTGTACCACTCGTCCCTGCGCCAGACCCTGACCACCAAGTGCAACCTATTCCTGGACAACAGCTTCCAGGACCTGAAGGGCAGGGTCCAGCAGGGCCTCAACCGCAGCCTGGGGCCGGACCTGACCCTGTCCGGCAGCATCACCGACTTCACCCTGGACCAGATCCTGGTCCAGCCGGACCATCTGAGCCTGCTGGCCCAGCTCAAGGGCCAGCTGGAACTGATCGTGCGGCCCGGCGGCGCTCCCAGACCCTGAGCCCCCGAAGGCCGGCAACGCCGATCGTGCGTCGCCTTTCCGTCCATCAACTTAATTGCTTTAACAACAGCTTGCTTTAGTCTTCACGGTAGCCATATTAGTTCTGCCGGACGCAGCGCAGAGCCCAGAGACCCCAACTACCCTTCGCCCCCCCGGCGCGGAGCTCCAGCGGAACCACCCCCTGCCTGAACAATTTTGTAGGACTTTATTAAAATCAGTACGTTTTTGTCGTATTCTCTTCCCCATGTCCGTTCCCGATGATTCCCTGCATCTGACCTCCCTTCTGGGCGTGAGCCAGGCCCTTTCGGCCAGGGACATCCGCACCTCGCTCCCCCGGGTCCTGGAGATCCTGGTGGAGGCCTTCGGCGCCCTGAACGGCGCCATCACCCTGCAGGACCCGGACAGCGGCCTGCTGGGCATCGACGCCTCCTTCGGCCTGCCCAAGTCCGCCGTGGACGGCGTCCACTTCCGGCCGGGCGAAGGCATCACCGGCCGGGTGTTCCAGAGCGGCAAGGCCATCGTGGTGCCCATGGTCGGCGAGGAGCCGCTGTTCCTGGACCGCACCCGGGTGCGGCGCCGGCGCAAGGCCGGCCAGGAATTGTCGTTCTTCTGCCTGCCGCTGTTCCTGGACGGCCGGCCTTCCGGCACCCTCGGCCTGACCATGGCCTACCGGGCCGACCGGGATGTGCCCCGGGACACCAAGGTCCTGCAGATCGCCGCCTCCATGGTGGACCTGGCCATGAAGGTGGCCAAACTGGTGGCCGCCGACCGCCAGCGCCTGCTGGAGGAGAACCAGCAGCTGCGCCACCAGCTGCGGGAGCGCTACGAGCTGCGCAACCTCATCGGCAACAGCCACGCCATGGGCCAGGTGTTCGAGCAGGTGGCCCAGGCCGCCCCGGCCAACACCACGGTCCTGATCCGTGGCGAGTCCGGCACCGGCAAGGAGCTGGTGGCACGGGCCATCCACTACAACTCGCCCCGGGCCGAAGGCCCGTTCATCAAGGTCAGCTGCGGCGCCCTGCCCGAGACCCTGATCGAGTCCGAGCTGTTCGGGGTGGAGGCCGGCGCCTTCACCGACGCCCGCCACCCGCGCCCGGGACGGTTCGAGCTGGCCGACGGCGGGACCCTGTTCCTGGACGAGATCGGCGAGCTGTCCCTGGCCACCCAGGTCAAGCTGCTGCGGGTGCTCCAGGAGCGCGAATTCGAGCGCCTGGGCGGAGTCCAGCCCATGAAGGTGGATGTGCGGGTGGTGGCCGCCACCCACAAGAACCTGGAGGCGGCCACCCAGGACAAGAGCTTCCGGGAGGATCTGTACTACCGGCTCAACGTCTTCGAGGTGTTCCTGCCGCCCCTGCGGGAACGCAAGACCGACATCCTGCTCCTGGCCGACCACTTCGTGGAGAAGTACACCGTCGCCCACGGCAAGGACGTGCGCCGCATCTCCAATTCAGCCATCGACATGCTCATGGCCTACCACTGGCCCGGCAACGTGCGCGAACTGGAGAACTGCATCGAGCGGGCCATCCTGGTCTGCGAAGGCGGGGTCATCCACGCCCATCACCTGCCCCCCACCCTGCAGACCGCCGAGGCCTCGGGCACCTTCCTGGCCACCCCCTTCGAGGAGGCGGTGCGGGCCTTCGAGCGGGACCTGCTGCAGGACGCCCTGAAATCCGCCCGGGGCAACCGGGCCCGGGCGGCCCGGCTGCTCCAGACCACCGAACGGATCTTCAACTACAAGGCCGGCAAGTACGGGATCACCCTGGCCCGGGGCGAGCAGAGCGGGGACTGATTCCCCTGTTGGCCCGGGGTCATACCCGGATTTGTTACGTTTTTGTTGCCATATAGAAGTATGCCAACATTTTTGTCGCCCCTTTAGGTCTATACCCTTCTTTACATTCAAGTTTATAGCCTTCATTAAGAATAGTTACATATATACCTCCGCGATCCTCCACGCTGGCACGGGACGTGCACGGACAGGACCAGGCAGGGCCTTAGTCCAGCCAAGGGGCTTTGACAACCCGCGACGCACCCTCGTGCTGCATCTTTCCCTCTACCACACCTCATGGAGGCTCTATGGCAACCCCACCCAGTTCCGCCCCAGCCCTGAAGAAGACCCTCGGGTTGACGGGCGTCACCGTGAACGCCATGGCGCTGATCGCGCCGGGTGCCTTTCTGTGGATCACCATGCAGGTCCAGGCCGCCAACACCGGTGGCGACACCGACATGTGGACCGGCATCGTCGCCGCCCTCGTGGTGGCCTTCCTCACCGCACTGGCCTTCGCCGAGCTGGCCCGCCGCTATCCCGAGGCGGGGGCGGGCGGGTCCTACTACTTCGCCGAAAAGGCCTTCCTGGACCGCGACAACCGCGCCCACCAGCGCTTCGCCCGGCTGTCCAAGTTCGTCACCGGCTGGGCGGCCCACCTGTTCTACTGGGTCTACCCGGGCGTCATGGTCGCCATGATGGCCGTCCTGATCACCTACATCCTGAGCCAGTTCAACATCACCGCGCCCCTGTCGGTGCAGATCCTCATCGCCATCGCCTTCTCGGTGGTGGTCGGCCTGATCGCCGTGCGCGGCATCACCGGCTCCACCAACCTGGCCATCGCCATCAACGTGATCCAGCTGGTGTCGCTGGTGGGCTTCAGCATCCTGGCCATCATGTTCCGGATCACGAACCCGCTGCACGCCGCCCACTGGGCCCACCCCAACCCGTTCTCCATCGTCTGGCCCCACAGCCTGGGCGCGATGCTGTTCCAGTCCACCATCGCCATGCTGATCCTGGTGGGCTTCGAATCCTCCACCTCCCTGGCCGGCGAGGCCAAGAACCCCAAGCGGGACATCCCCCGCGGCATCATCCTGTCGCTGGTCATCCAGGGCGTGTTCGCCTACCTGCTGGAGTACTTCGCCGCCAACTACGCGGTCAGCGAGAAGCTGGTCAACGTCGCGGCCGACGGCACCAAGACCACCGGCATGGCCGCCGTGGCCGCCTCGGGCGCCCCCATCGGCGACCTGATCCGCCTGATCGGCGACTCCATGCTGCACGGCAACGGCTTCATGCTCATGATCGTCATCGCCGCCACCGTGGTGCTGGCGGTGCTGGGCACCACCCTGGCCGCCATGAACACCGCCGTCCGCATCAGCTTCGCCATGGCCCAGGACAAGGAGATGCCCAGCGTCATGGGCGCCCTGCACGGCCGCCACGCCACCCCGCACAAGGGGGTCTGGATCCTGGTGGCGGTCTCCGCGGTGCTGGGCGCCATCGGGGTCTACAACGTGACCGCCCTGACCGGCATCACTCTGGCCTCCAACATCGGCACCTTCATCCTGTATGGCCTGATCTGCATGCTGACCTTCATCGCCTTCGCCGGCCGCTCGGAGTTCCACGGCATCAAGCACCTGCTCATCCCCCTGCTGGGCCTGCTGGGCAACGCGGCCCTGCTGGTGGGCATCGTGGTCATCGGCCTCAAGACCCCGGGCGTCACCGCCAACGCCACCAAGTTCGCCCTCTGGATGACCCTGGGCTGGGGTGTGGTGAGCTGGGTCTATCTGCTGGTCAACAGCAAGGCCCAGAAAAGGGCCGTGGTTCCGACCGTGGGCGTTCCCCATCCCCTGTAAACCGGAATAGGCTCTAGAAGAGGAGGCCTGAATGCGGGCCTCCTCTTCCTGTGACAGGGATGCTTGATGCCACACGTTCAACCGCCAGAGATCGAGGTCCACGGCCTCAGCGACACCGGCCTCGTACGCAAAGACAACCAGGATGCGCTCCGGTGCTGCCACCCGGACCGGGATGCGGTGGCCGAGCACGGCTACCTGTATGCGGTCGCCGACGGCATGGGCGGTTTCGCCCACGGCGGCGTCGCCAGCACGCTGGCCCTGGAGCACCTGTTCACCGCCTTCTACACCAGCGACGGCACCACCCCGCTGCAGCGGCTCAAGCAGGGGGTGCTGGACGCCAATCTGGGCATCCTGCAGACGGCCAACCGCATGGGGGTGGGCCGCATGGGCACCACCCTCACCGCGGTGCACCTGCACGGCCACACCCTCAACGTGGTGCACGTGGGCGACAGCCGCGCCTACCTGCTGCGGGACGGCACCGCCACCCTGCTGACCCAGGACCACACCCGGGTGGGCGAACTGGTGCGCATGCGCCTGCTGTCCCCGGACAAGGTGCGCAGCCATGCCCAGCGCTCGGTGCTGAACAAGTGCCTGGGCCTGGAGATGTTCGTCCAGCCGGACCTGTTCTGCCTGGAGGTGTTCGAGGGCGACCAGGTGGTGCTGTGCACCGACGGGGTCTGGGGCCTCATCGAGGATCCGGACTTCGCCCGGCTCGCCGATCCGGCCCGGCCCCTGGCGGACTACAACCAGATGGTGCTGGACGAGGCCCTGCGCCGGGGCAGCGATGATAACCTGTCCATCCTATCCCTCCGCTTCCACAGCCTGAGTCCGGTTCCCCACCAGCCCCGCCCTTCGCTGGGGGCTTTCTTCAGCCGGGTATTCAGGCGCTGATTCCCGCCGGTTATCGCCCTTTGCCGGCGTAAACTCCCTTATACTGCCCAGGGGCTTTCATCCGCACGACCACCTCGTAAGGCCAGAGACCGTCCTATGCTACAGATTGGCGATCAATTCGACCATTTCCAGATCCGTGCCCACCTCGCCCAGGGGGGGATGAGTGACATCTACCGGGCCACGGACCTGCTCACCGGGAAGGAAGTGGTCGTCAAGATCCCCAACCGGGCGTCCATCGGCGACCCGGCGCAGTATGAACGGTTCCAGCGGGAGCTGGAGGTCATGCGCACCCTGAACCACCCGGCCATCCAGAAGGGGGTCGGCTCCGGCCAGTTCAACGCCACCCCCTACCTGGTGACCGAGCTCATCTCCGGCGAGTGCATGCGCGAGTATGTCCAGCGCAGCGCCCCGGTGTCCGCGGACACGGCGGTGCGGATGATCCGCAAGATCGCCGACGGCCTGGCCCACTGCCACGACCACGGCATCATCCATCGGGACATCAAGCCCGAAAACATCTTCATCACCCCCGACGGGGAGCCGGTGATCCTGGACTTCGGCCTGGCCCTCACCAAGTCGGCCTACCGGGTCACCTACGCCAACCTCAGCGGCGCCGCCGGCACCCCGGACTACATGGCCCCGGAGCAGATCGAGGGGCACCGCGGCGACCAGCGTACCGATGTCTACGCCGTGGGCACCATGCTGTTCGAGCTGCTGGCCGGGCACGTGCCCTTCGAAGGCGAGAACCAGATGGTGGTCATGTCCCTGCACCTGCAGGGCACCGTACCCCGGCTGGACCAGATGGGCAAGGGCATCTCGCCCCAGCTGGCGGCGGTGGCGGCCCGGGCCATGCAGCGGAACCCGGACCTGCGCACCCCCGACATGCACGCGCTGATCTACGACCTGGAGCACCTGGAGGCCGCCGATCTGTCCATCCTGGGCCGGCAGGAGGCCCCGCCCCGGGAACTGCCGTTCTGGCGTTCCCCGGCCTTCGTGTCCACCCTGATGGCCCTGGTGGTGCTGCTGGTCCTGGTGGTCCTGGCGTTCGGACTGCAGGCGCTGCACAAATGAGCGACGAGACCCAGCCTTCCCTCCAGGATTCGCGCCCATGAGCGACGCCTCCCAGCATTCCGCCCAGACCCAGGCCGAGCTCCTGGCGCAGGTCTGCGAACGCCAGATCAGGTTCGTGGATCTGCAGTTCACCGACGTGGCCGGTTCGGTCAAGAACGTGACCATCCCGGTGCAGGAACTGGCCGCCACCCTCCACCACGGCATCTGGTTCGACGGCTCCTCCATCGAAGGCTTCGCCCGCATCGCCGAAAGCGACATGCACCTGGTGCCGGACGTCTCCACTTTCGCCGTGCTGCCCTGGCTTTCGGGCAACGAGGCCACCGCCCGGCTGATCTGCAACGTATACACCCCGGACGGCCAGCCATTCCTGGGCGACCCCCGGGCGGTGCTGGGCAACATGGTCAAGCGGGCCGAGCAGATGGGCTTCACCTACAACGCCGGTCCTGAGCTGGAGTTCTTCCTGCTCAGGCCCGACGCCCAGAACGGCCTGATCCCGCCGCGCCCCCTGGACCGCGCCAGCTACTTCGACCAGCCCACCGACATGGTGGCCACCAGCCTGTGGCGGCAGATGACCGAGGCCCTGGGCAGCTTCGGCATCGAGGCCGAGGCCATGCACCACGAGATCGCCCCCGGCCAGCACGAAATGGACTTCCGCTTCGCCCACGCCATGAAGACCGCCGACAACATCGTCACCTTCCGGGTGGCGCTGAAGATCCTGGCCCAGCAGCAGGGCCTGTACGCCACCTTCATGCCCAAGCCCATCCGCGGCATCGCCGGCAGCGGCATGCACGTGCACCAGAGCCTGTGCTACGCGGCCAACGGCAGCAACGCCTTTTCCGATCCCGGCGACGGGCACGGTCTGTCCACCATCGCCAAGCGCTTCATGGCCGGGCAGCTGCTGCACGCCCGGGGCATGTGCGCCGTGCTGGCGCCGCTGGTGAACTCCTACAAGCGCCTGGGCGGCTACGAGGCACCGGTGTTCGTGAGCTGGGGCCGCATCAACCGCTCGGCCCTGATCCGCATCCCCCGCTCCCACGCCGCCGCCTCCACCCGGATCGAGCTGCGCTGCCCGGATCCCAGCTGCAATCCGTACCTGGCCCTGGCGGTGATGCTCGCCGCCGGACTGGACGGGATCCGCCGCGAGCTGCCGGTGCCCGAATCCAGCGAAGAGAACCTCTACCTCATGGGCGAGGCCCAGCGCGGCGCGCCCATGAACGTGCTGCCGGGCTCCCTGCTGGAGGCCGTGGCCGAGCTGGAGGCCGACCCGGTCATCCGCGAAGCCCTGGGCGCGCACATCTGCGACCGCTTCATCGCCGCCAAGCGCTCCGAGTGGGAGGACTACCGGCTGGAGGTGACCCCGTGGGAGCTGGACAAGTACCTGGCCTCCTTCTGATGGCTTCGCGCCCGGATGCGTGAATCGGCCGAGCGAGCGCCATCATGGGCATCGCCCTGTGCGGCATGGGCGCCTCGATGGCTGACCAGCTGGAACCTGACTCGGTAAGCTTATGGGTCCCAGACTTTCATCAGGGTCGCCACGGCGGTTGCGGTCGCAACCGCCGTGACGGTGACTGGAACGGGATTCCGGCGGACGAGTCCCTGTTCACAGGAAAGCAGCTCCAGCAGGTTTAATCCGCTCGGGAATGGCCGTTGAGTGGCTCGATCCTCGCGATTTCGCCTTTGTTTGCCCCTCTATCATGGGTGCAACAATTAGCGGTTCGTCGGCGGCCGCACAGAGTGCGGCCGCCGAAACGAACCTCCCGCCGACGGTTCGCGGTGTTGGACGAAGCCGTTGGAGAGACTGCGCGCTATGGGCTTTACGGT